>ERZ1034626.1043-NODE-1043-length-19234-cov-9.463059_pt1 | contig 19234 bp, 13 predicted proteins | sample MGYA00520652_ERZ1034626 | MGnify/ENA primary metagenome ERZ1034626 (study PRJEB33766, sample SAMN09781765) | gut metagenome | biome: gut microbiome | host: Homo sapiens | place: Madagascar | study: EMG produced TPA metagenomics assembly of the PRJNA485056 data... | reverse complement strand
ATCGTATACTTAACACCTGTTTTAGCATCAAATTGTCGTAAGCCAACGTCTCGCGCGCATACCTATTATATATTATATGCAATAAGATAAGTTAAAAACAAGGCATTCAGAAAGATATTTCGTACAAAAGCACCACAATTAGAAATATTTGTGGTACTTTTGTACCGATATCTATTTAACACTTTACATCACGTTACCCCCCTCAAAACAAAAAGCTTATGTCATTATTACGAAAAACACTTGTTGCGCTTTATAGCTTCAGTAGCTTTTGTGTTGCGCTTTGCTGCTTTAGCAACCTTTCTTGCTATAGCAGCCCCAGCGATGAGATAGCCCTTGTTACCGACACCATTTTTAAGCCCTTTGCCCATCTTGATGACAGCAATTTGGCAAACATCACCAGCACAGTATATCGGTTTAGTCAACAGCGCACGCCATCAGTGCTGGCGGTAGAAGTGCAAGAAAATGAGGGCAAGGTGGTAAGCGTACGCGTAGGCACAGGAGAGCACACCCCCACTCTGCCACAATATAGATGGATGTCGTACGACGAGATTGTGAAAGGCATAACCCTTTTGACAACGCAACTGTCGGCCCATGACGACTTTAGCCACTTGCGCAACATCACTCTCAACCTTAGCGCCTTTAGCGAGGCCAGCATCAACCTGAACCGTCAATATGAGCAACAGCTCATTGGCAGTTATAACAGCGAGGTGCTGCGCAACGTGCTCTTTAACAGCATGCTGCTAAACGACCTGTCGGCCCTCCTCGCCCAGCACGGTCTCGACATTACTGATCATGAACTGGGGCACCTGCTAAAAGAGGATATGAGTCGCGACAAATATATCAGCACCTACCACTATACGGGCCAGGCCAATGCGTTGCCCACAACGTTTGCCCTGGATACCTACCTGAGCCTAAGAATAGCAAAAGCGCAGCACGACCCTTGGGCGGGCACCGACATACGTGCAAGGGCGCTGTCATGGTATAAGAACGCTGCCAACATTGAAACACTGACCACCAACGTGCCTGGCCTTACCCTAAAACGCGAAGGTGTGTACAGACCCTTTACACGCTTCTGCCCCATCGCAAGAAGGGGTATCGTGCACGAGGTGTATCGCTACTGCCAAGATAATGTGGCGCTGGGTGTTACGCTGACGATACAATCGGACGAGAACGGAATGGCGAAGAGCATAACACTGAACGAAGACGCGACAAAACACGACAAGGGCCCTGTGCTGACGTTTGCCCAGCGCATGGCGGGTATGCAGTGTCTCATGGGTATGCTGAAACAGCAACGCGATTTGTCGCAGCTGAACAGCATCAACATCAACCCACTGGCGCTGGCCGACGAAACAATTGCTATGTGCAAAGCCTACGGCAAGATGAAGGAAGACCAACTGGTTGACACTGAACGGTTAGACCTTATTCTGCAACGCAGCCGACTGCTGCCAGCCCTACAAATGCTGCTGCCTGGGAAAAAGCTGGAGATTGAAAACGGAAAGTTGGAGTCGCCTGTTCAGGTACTCTCGCGCGACGAGTATGCTCGCCGCTACGGCTTCAATGGCAACACGCTGTCTCTGCCCACACTGATGTGTGGATATGAACTGGTGTGGGTGTACTTCGGCGAATAACTTTTTTGTTTTACAGCCCCATCACACTAACAAAATTATTATTCGCTCTCTAACCCCTCAGTAAACTCGCGATGGAAGGTAGTAGAGAGGGTAAGAATTTCGCGACGGTCTTCTTCAGGCAGCGTCCACAGTGGGGTTTCGCCTGCGCGGTGCGCCTTTACGCGTCGCACACAACGTGCTATCTTGCGTTTATTGTTACGCGCCTGAAGTTGGTCGCCCTGAATGGGTTTCTGGTTTACATACGAGAAGGCGGCAAGACGCTTCATGAAGCTCTCGAAACGATTGAACAACAGAGCCTGACGCATCATCTTCTCAGGGTCGGCATCCAGCCCCTCCATATCCATAAGGTCGTTCATATGCTCGTGACTCCAGTCGGCCTCATCCAGCCAATACCACTGAAAGGCCAACTTCTGCTCAAGGTGCATCAGCTGGTGTGCCAAGTTGCCCTCGGCCTCTTCAGCCTCATCGCCCTCGGTGGGCAGCGCCACAAAGCCCTCGAAGGCATAACGTGCCAAGGGCACCGCCTCGCAAGCGAGCGACGCGTCGACCTCGTCATGACTGCCCGTGAGCGTAATGCGCCAGCGGTTGTTCTTATTTTTCACCAGCACAGCATGGGCGCCCATCATCAGTTGCTTCAGTGTGCCACGGTCGGCTATCTGGTCAACCTCTGCCAGACGGTCGCGCATATCGCGCACAGCCATAGTGCCATCGTCGCGCAACACACACAGGTAGTTAAGGCGGTTGTCGTCGAGTGTTATCGAGAAGCGGTCGTTAGCGCCATCGCCCACAAAGGCATACTGATACTGATCGAGCTCGTCGTGCGTAACGGTCAGTTCGCCATCAATGCGATTGCCGTCGGCATCGGTGAGCGAGAAGCCCACGTAAGGCACAACCAAACGTATGGTGAAGGGTGTGCCCTCGTCAGGAAACAGTTGGCAGGCAATGCCCTCATCGCCAAAGTCTTCTTTCTTCAGCACGAAGCCATCATCTTCAAGGCGAGCCTTGTCAATGCGCACCTCGCCATCGGGGAAGTTGATGTCGAACACAATCTCTTGCTCGTCTTCACGGGTTACCTGAATAAAGTCGGAGGGCTCCATGCCCAGGTTCACCATCGACACAGGAGAGACCTCTTCATCGCCGTCGCCCAACACTTCGGCTTCTATATTACCCAGCATAGGGTCGTCGTCCCATTGATCGTCGGCGGCACCTTCGGCCTTAAACACCACAAAGGTAAGGCGCACGGGCTTGCGCGAGCCATCCTCGCGGCAGAGCACCAGTTGTGCCTCCTTAGGTACGAAAACAGGAGTGGAAAGATACGGGCTGACGCACACCGACGAGTATTCTACCTCCGTCCACGCACCAGCCTGTTGCTGCGTTGTTGTTGTCATTCTTTATACTATAGTTATCCTATTATTATCGTTGGCCCTGCCTTACAGCCATCCTGCTGCCATAGGGTTGCCAACCGTCTTTTAGCAAACGGATTGCAAAATTAATATAAAAATAGGAATTTCACAAGAAAGTAACCATTTAAAATTCATTGCAAAACAACCCTCTTCCGTTATTATCTCAAAACAACAAAAAAGGCATAAAACGCCATAAACAGTTATGATACAAGCTGATAAAACAAGTGGAACACTTTAAATCATTGTCATAGCTGACGTCAAACTCTTCTTCATATATCAAATTCTTCATCATATAAAAGCATAGGAAAAGGCATCAGAAAACAATCTAAAAATCAGGCAGAAACAAGCATAATATTGCCTGAAACCTTTGAGAAAGTCATGCCGCATCGACCGTTATGAACATGGGGAACGGTCGGTGTGAGATGACTTTCTCAGGGGTTTCACCGAGGCGTATCGCTGACGGTAAGCTACACCTTCAATGGTTTCTGGTCAAAATACCGCCGCGCCATGTCTGATTTCACCACTAGCTTTAGAACAAATAGAAAGTGACTTCAAAAAAAGAAGAAATTAGATATATAGATACACATTTTATCGTTTATAGACGATAAAAAGGACATAATATTATCGTTTATAGACGATAAGGGCACAGATAAGAGTATTGTGGTTTACAATCAATTTCGCGAGTTTTGGTGTAAACACGAACATTTATTTATATCCAAAGGGATGCGCCCTCAAAGTAGGACGGGTGCCTCTGTACCCCGTCCTCCCAGTGATAACATAAATTGGGGGCTGGAGAACAGGGCGCAAAAAAAGATGACATAAAAAAGGAGGTGTTTTATTTCACCTCCTCATAGTCAACATATTCGCCATCTTCTTTGGCGAAAATCTTTTTGTTTCGATCTTCTGTGCTTCGGCTGTCGTACAGTGTTTCGTCGGCCGAAGTGGCATTGGTGCGCTGCTGAGAACGTTGCTGTGAACGTTGCTGTGAGCGGTGTTGCGAACGTTGTTGTTGCTGAAATCCACCGTTCGCCCCAAACTGTTTACTCATCTGCTTCACACGAAACAAGAACTTAAACACCGTGAAGCCGCCCACCAAGAAGATGATGAGCACGGGCATGATGATAAAAAGGAAAAAGAGTTTGAACATAAATAGTGTATGTTACAATAAGAAAACCTTATCGGCGCAAGGCAAGAGCGGCCGAAAGGATAATGTATACCAAGATGATGGCCCAGAAGCTCTGCAGCGGACCAAAGGCCACGATGCATGCCACGGCAAAGGCGGCGAAGATATATTTCACCTCGTTGCCCTTCCATCCCCACTGCTTAAACTTGAGAGCGAACATAGGCAGTTCGCACACCAGCAACCAGCTTGACAAGCATATCATAACAAGCACCACGGGCAGCATGTATGAAGGGCTGGTAAGCCAATTGGCATGGGTAGAGAGCAGCGAGCCCCAGAACAGGGCGTTGGCAGGTGTGGGCAAGCCTATGAACGAGGTGGTTTGACGCTCGTCGAGGTTAAACTTTGCTAAGCGCAGCGCCGAGAAAGCGGCCACCACAAAGGCAAAGTAAGGCAGCCAAGGGCGGCAGCACTCAAGGGCCGAGGGATAGTCCATCACCTTAAGATGTGCAAAGATGATGGTGGCAGGTGCCACGCCGAAGGTGACATCGTCGGCCAGCGAGTCGAGCTCCTTACCAATGGGCGACGACACGTGCAAGAGGCGCGCACTCATGCCATCGAAGAAGTCGAACGCGGCACCCAAGATGATAAACATCAGCGCCATGCGCACATCGCCCTGAAAGGCAAAGCCCGTGGCGATGCAACCCGAAATGAGGTTGCACGAAGTAAGGGTGTTTGGAATTACTTTCTTAATGTTTGTTAGAATATTCACTTGAATGATCCTCCTTATTTCAAATGTTTATTTCAAACGTGCAATGACCGTTTGGTCGCCCACAGTGGCCTGTCCCATCTTTACGCACACCTCAGTGCCCAGAGGCAGGTAAACATCTACACGCGAACCAAACTTGATGAAGCCCAGGTGCTCGTCGATGTAGCAATCTTCGCCCTCCTTAGCATAGGTTACAATGCGGCGTGCCACAGCGCCAGCAATCTGTCGGCAAAGGATGTCGACACCGTCGGGAGTAGTGATGAGCACGTCGGCATGCTCGTTTTCTTCGCTGGCTTTGGGCAGCCATGCTTTATGAAAATTGCCGTTGGTGTGCTTCACTGCCTTCACGCGTCCGTCAACGGGGAACCAGTTGGCATGCACGTTAAACAGGCTCATGAAGATGCTCACCATCAGGCGGCGGTCATGAAAATATTCGTTTTCTTCTACCTCCTCAATTACGACCACGCGGCCATCGGCAGGTGCCACAACAATCTTTTCAGTGTCTTCGCTGGGGAAATAGCGTATGGGGCAACGGAAGAAATTCACCACGATGCCGTAGACAACGGCCATCACGGCTAAGAAGCACCAGAAGGGAGCAGGGTTATCAACGAAGCGCCACAACAGTAAGGCAATGGCAGCAATAAAGATGAAGCCATACACCAAAGTGTCGGTGCCTTCACGATGCAAACGAATTTTCTTGAATTTCTTTATATTTTTGATCATAGTTGTCAGGATAATAATTATTTTGCAAAGGTAAGGCTATTTTTTCAATCTCGCAAAAAATAGTCTTATTCTTTTGCACATGTCAATATTTAGCCTTAACTTTGAAACAAAATTCACACTCGTAATAATCATGCAAGATTTCGTTCACCTACACGTACACACTTACTATTCGATACTCGACGGGCAGTCGAGCGTGCAGAAACTCGTAGACAAAGCCGTGGCCGACGGTATGCGCGGTATGGCTATTACTGACCATGGTAACATGTTCGGCATCAAAGAGTTGTTCAACTATTGTAACAAGGTAAACGGAAAACGCAAAGACGAAGGCAAAGAACCTTTCAAGCCCATTTTTGGTTGCGAGATGTATGTGGCACACCACCGCAAAGAAGATAAGGTGAAGGAACATGGTGACATGGGCGGCTATCACCTTATTGTTTTGGCCAAAAACTATCATGGCTATAAAAATTTGATTAAGCTGGTGTCGAGGGCATGGGTAGACGGCTATTATATGCGCCCACGTACCGACCGCGAAGACCTTGAAAAGTATCATGAAGACCTGATTGTGTGCTCGGCCTGTATTGGTGGCGAGGTGCCCAAAAAGATATTGAACGACGATATTGCAGGTGCCCGCGAAGCCATTGAATGGTACAGACGCGTGTTTGGCGACGACTATTATCTGGAGTTGCAACGCCATGAGGTAACCGACCCCTCGGTGCGCGCTAACCGCGAAACCTTTCCGCTACAGCAAAAGGCAAACCGCGTGCTCATTGAGTTGGCACACGAATATGGCATCAAACTGATATGCACCAACGATGCCCACTTTGTTGACCAAGAAAACGCCGAGGCCCACGACCACCTATTGTGTTTGGCCACGGGCAAAGACCTCGACGACCCCACCCGTATGCTCTACACCAAACAAGAGTGGTTTAAAACCCGACAGGAGATGAACGACGTGTTTAGCGATGTGCCCGAGGCACTGAGCAACACGCTGGAGATACTTGACAAGGTGGAGATGTATAGTATTGACCACGCCCCTATCATGCCCTTCTTCCCCATTCCTGCCGAGTTTGGTACTGAAGACGACACGCGTAAACAACATTCGCCCGAAGACCTGTATCACGAATTTACCTCTGACGAGAACGGCGAAAACCCATTGCCTAAAGACGAGGCCGATAAGAAAATAAAACGCTTGGGCGGTATCGACAAGCTGTATCGCATAAAATTTGAGGCCGACTATTTGGCCAAGCTGGCCTATGATGGTGCCAAGAAGCTGTATGGCGACCCGCTGCCCAATGAGGTGGCAGAGCGTGTAAAGTTTGAGCTACACATCATGAAGACGATGGGTTTCCCAGGCTACTTCCTTATTGTGCAAGACTTTATCAACTCGGCACGCGACGAGCTGGGCGTAATGGTGGGCCCAGGCCGTGGTTCGGCAGCTGGTTCGGTGGTGGCCTACTGTTTGGGCATCACTAAAATCGATCCCATCAAATACGACCTTCTGTTTGAACGTTTCTTGAACCCCGACCGTATCTCGCTGCCTGATATCGATACCGACTTTGACGATGACGGACGTGGCAAGGTGCTGGAATGGGTGGAAGATAAATACGGACACGATAAGGTGGCACACATTATCACCTACGGCACCATGGCTACGAAAAACTCGATTAAAGACGTGGCGCGCGTTGAGAAGTTGCCACTTCCCATATCAAACGCGCTGTGCAAAGCCATTCCTGATAAGTTGCCCGACGGCCTGAAAATGAACCTGCCCAACGCTATTAAGTGTGTGCCCGAGCTGCGCGATGCTGAAGCCAGCGCCGACCCACAGATGGCCAACACTATAAAATATGCCAAGATGCTGGAGGGCACAGTGCGCGGAACAGGTATTCATGCCTGTGGCACCATCATCTGCCGCGATGCCATTAGCGACTGGGTGCCCGTATCGACAGCCGACGACAAGAGCGACCCTGGCCACAAGCTGCTGGCTACGCAATATGACGGACACGTGATTGAGGAAACAGGACTGATCAAGATGGACTTCTTGGGCCTCTCTACCCTATCTATCATGAAAGAGACGGTGGAGAACATCAAAATCACTCACGACGGTTATGAGCTCGACCTCGACACCATTCCTATCGACGACGATCTTACCTTTAAGCTATATCAAGAGGGAAGAACCATTGGCACCTTCCAGTTTGAGTCGGCGGGCATGCAAAAGTATCTGCGCGAGCTGCACCCCACGGTGTTTGAAGACCTCATCGCCATGAACGCCCTGTACCGCCCAGGACCTATGGACTATATTCCCTCATTCATTGCTCGTAAGAACGGTAAGGAGGAGATAAAATATGACATCCCCTGCATGGAAAAATACCTGAAAGACACCTACGGCATTACGGTGTATCAGGAGCAGGTGATGCTTCTGTCAAGACAGCTTGCCAACTTTACCCGTGGCGAGAGCGATGCCTTGCGTAAGGCCATGGGTAAGAAAAAGAAGGCCATCGTTGACGCCATGAAACCAAAGTTTATTGCTGGCGGACAGGCTAACGGACACGACCCCAAGGTGCTGGATAAAATTTGGGGCGACTGGGAGAAGTTTGCTTCCTACGCCTTCAACAAGTCGCACGCCACATGCTATTCGTGGGTGTCGTACCAAACAGCATACCTCAAAGCCCACTACCCCGCCGAGTTTATGGCTGGCAACATGAGCCGATGCCTTAACGACATCAACAAAATCACGAAGCTGATGAGCGAATGTAAGAGCATGGGCATCAAATGCTTGGGACCTGACGTCAACGAGAGTTGGCAGAAATTCAGCGCCAACAAGAAGGGCGAGGTGCGCTTTGGCCTGGCGGCCATCAAGGGTATGGGCGATGCCGCAGCACTGGCCATCATTGACGAGCGACGCAAGAACGGCCCCTACAAAGATATCTTCGACTTTGCTCAACGTGTCAATCTATCATCGGTAAACCGTAAGGCGTTTGAAAGTTTGGCACTAAGTGGCGGCTTCGACAGCTTCGGCATCAAGCGCGAACAGTATTTCGGAAAGAACACTAAGGGCGACTCGTTCCTCGACACGCTGCTGCGCTATGGTCAGCTGTATCAGGCAGAACAGGCCGAGGCTCAAAACTCGCTCTTCGGCGATACCGAGGCCGTAGAGATAGCTACGCCTCCCGTGCCCGAGGCTGAACAGTGGAGCACCATCGACAAGCTGAATAAAGAACGCGACCTGGTGGGCATATACATCTCTGGACATCCGCTGGACGACTACCGCATCATCCTTAACAATATGTGCAACACGCGCTGCAACGAACTTGACGACAAGACAGAACTGCTGAAGAAAGGTAACGTAACGCTGGGCGGCATTGTAACAGGTGTGCGCCGGGGCATCACAAAAACCAATAAAAACTTTGGCATCGTAACAATCGAAGACTTCAGTGGAGCAGGCGAACTGGCGCTCTTTGGTGAAGACTGGGGGCAATGGAGTGGCATGCTGGTTGAAGGCTACTCGATATATGTAGAAGCCAGTTGCACAGTGAAATATAAAAACAGCAGCTATGTTGACCTGAAGCTTACACGTGTGCGCTTCTTGCAAAGTGTGAAGGAACAAAACATTGAGCGCATAACCATATACATCGACCCACTGCGATTGAGCAAAACAACAGTTGAAGACCTTACCACACTGGTGAACGATAACCCTGGCGACACGCAGCTATACATAAGCCTACACCGCCCCGATAACAAGGGCGAGGTGCTGATGCGAAGCGGAAACAAGAGCATAAATGTGACGCACGAAATAATAGAACTGATTGATGATGACCAGGCACTAAGCTATACCATCAACCAATAATAAAAGGGGCTTGCCACAAAGCATTATGCTTGGGCAAGCCCCCAGTGCTGTTATAAAGTAGAGAAAAGAGGAAATAAAACTTTTGAAAAAAGATTTAAAAACACTTTACCCAATAAAGAAAATCATAACAAAGGGGTAAATATATCATTTTTTATGTTTAACTTTGCCATGCTTCAGTGGCTCATTATAACTGACATTGGTTCAAAACAAATGGCATTGACTCATTATAAATGATAATGATACTGAAAGCAATCACACTACAACAAATAAAAAAAACAAAATACATAAAAAAGAAATGGAAGTAACAATTACATCTGAAAACTTTGAGACTTACAAAAATGGTGAACTGCCATTGCTCGTTGACTTCTGGGCTACATGGTGTGGACCCTGCCGCACACTGAGCCCCATCCTTTCAGAACTGGCTGAAGAGTATGACGGCAAAATTGTTATCGGCAAATGTAACATTGAAGACGACGACGACCTGGCCGTGCAGAACGGCGTGATGACACTGCCCACCATGATTTTGTTCCAGAACGGAAAAGAACCCGTGAAGAAGGTAGGCAGTATGCCCAAAAACAAGATTAAAGAATTTATCGACAGCGCCCTGTAATTAGTGGCTGTGGCGATATTATAAAAAGCGCAAAAGATAAAAACACACGGCCGCAACAAACAGCAATAAACAACAAAAGGACAACAAAAACAACTTGTTTCAAACTATAGCGTAAGAGAAAACAATGTTGTTTTTGTTGTCCTTTTATTGTTTTTGTTGTCCTTTTATTATTTTTGTTGTCCTTTTGTTGTTTATGGTTGACGTCTTATTATATTTTTTTGTTAAAACGCCTCCCACATTATATCCCATTTACATTAAATGAGATGTCTACATTTAACCCAAATCGGTCGTTAGGGCTTGCTTGGATTTTGGATTTTTAGAAGAGTGGACTTTGTTTGGCTTTTAATGAGTAATAGCGAGCTATTGCGAATTAAAAACAAGCAAAAGACACCTTGTAAAAACCAAAAGACTGCAAGCAGTTATAACAACCAATATAAAACGGCCTAATGACCGTTTTGGGTTTAATGTTTGTATCAAAACTCGATGGTGCGCGTGCCGTCAGGCTGTTCAGCAATATGAACCTCAACAGCATCTTCAGGAAGAAGCGACTCTATCAGATCGGGCCACTCAATAAGGCAAAGTCCACCATTATAAAAATAGTCTTCATAACCCATATCATACACCTCGTCGAGCTTCTTGATACGATAAAAGTCGAAATGGTAGATGGGCGAACCATCACCAGCAGTATATTCGTTAACAATGGCAAAGGTGGGCGACGTAATGACATCGTCGACACCCAACTCGGTACACAACGCCTTGATAAAGGTGGTTTTACCAGCTCCCATCTTTCCGTAGAAGGCAAATACGCGATTACTGCCCATAGCGGCAACAAACTGTTTGGCGGCTTCGTTGATGGCGTCTAATGACGAAATGGTTATCTTCATATTATCTTATTTTTTATTGTTTTGTATGTTCTATATACGCTATTAGCCTATTATCTGTTTGCAATCAATCAGTTATCGTTTCGACTTCGGCGTAAGCGTTACCAGTGGTATAAGCATCTCTTCCATTGAGATACCACCATGCTGGAACGTGTCTTTATAATAAGACACATAATAATTATAATTGTTGGGATAAGCAAAGAAGGCATCGCCCGTGGCAAACACATAACTGGTGCTGAGGTTGGGCGATGGCAACTGCGCCTGATGCGGGTTCTTAATGGTAAAGATGTCGCGCGACGAGCAGTTGAGGTTCTTACCCAACTTATACCTAAGATTGGTATTGGTGTTGCGGTCGCCTACAATCTTCACAGCCTTAGATACGCGTATGCTGCCATGGTCGGTGGTGATGATAACGCGACAATTACGTTGCGCCAAGGCGGGCAATAGCTCGGCCATAATTGAATGGCGGAACCAACTGAGCGTGAGGCTGCGGTAAGCCGACTCGTTATTGGCCAACTCGCGCACCATTTTCGACTCGGTGCGAGCATGCGATAGCATATCAACAAAGTTGACCACCACCACATTAAGGTCGTTTTTCATCAGTTCGTCAAGGCGTTCCAGCATCTTGTCGCCAGCCACCGAGTCGTTAATCTTATGATAACTAAAGGTGTCGCGACGACGGAAACGATCAATCTGTGTTTGTACCAAGGGGCCTTCGTTTAGGTTTTTGCCCTCCTCTTCGTCTTCATCAACCCACAAATCGGGGAACATCTCGGCTATCTTGTTCGGCATTAAGCCACTAAAGATGGCGTTGCGCGCATACTGGGTGGCGGTGGGAAGGATGCTCATATACAGGTCGTCGTCAATATCAAAGAGCGGCGATACCTCTTGCGCTACGGTGCGCCACTGGTCGTAGCGGAAGTTGTCTATCACAATAAGAAACACCTTTTGTCCATCGTTGAGCAGCGGAAACACCTTGTTCTTGAAGATATCCATGCTCATTAGTGGGCGGTTGGTATTGAGTGGCGACTCTACCCACTGCAAATAGTTGTTACGCACATACTTGGCAAAGGCGGCATTAGCCTCCTCTTTCTGCATGGCCAGCATCTCGGTCATGGCACTACCAGTAACGCTGAGTTCCAGTTCCCAACGCACCAGACAGCGATACAGTTCCTTCCAATCGTCGATGGTGCGACACGAATCTATCTGCATAGCAATATTCTGGAAGCTTTGTTGATAGCCCGTCTGCGTCACCTCAGTAACAATCTGCTGGCGGTGTATGTTCTTTTTCAATGCCAACAATATCTGCACAGGGTTGACAGGTTTTATGAGGTAGTCGGCAATCTTTGAACCAATGGCTTGGTCCATGATGTTTTCTTCCTCGCTCTTCGTTACCATCACCACAGGGGTGTCGGGCTGTATCTCTTTTATCTGCTGCAACGTTTCAAGGCCAGTGATGCCTGGCATCATCTCGTCGAGCAAGATGAGGTCGTAAGTGGTGGTGCGGCATTTGTCAACAGCATCGGTGCCATTGCTCACCGTCTCCACCTCATACCCTTTCTTCTGAAGGAAGATGATGTGGGCTTTCAGCAGTTCAATCTCATCATCCACCCATAATAGCAATCCGTTGCTCATCGTGTTTACCTTTCTTTATATAGATATGTTTATTGAGATACGTTATTTCAATATTCTTTTAACATTATCTAATTATGATTTAAAAGCCATCGAGGTCGTAGTATTCGTCCTCAAGGTCGGCCTTATTTTCTTTTTGTTCTTTGCCTTTATTATTTGCGTTTGACGAAGGCGAGGTGCCATCATCAAAATAGAAATCTTCTTCCAGCGAGGGTGCCTTCTCTATCTTTTGCTCGGGCTTCGGCTCGGGCGTAGACTTTTGCTCAAGGATAGGCTTTTGCTCGGGAGCAGGCTGCTCTACTTCTGAAGGCTTCTCTACTGCTGAAGGCTTTTCGGCAGACGAAACCTTTTCTACTGATACTGGCTTCTCGGCAGGAACAGGCTTCTCCTCAGGAACAGGCTTCTCCTCAGGAATAATTATTGTGTTAGTATCTTTCGAGGTTTCCTCTGGTTGCTTCATTACCTCGGGCTCGTCAGGAATAATCGTTGTGCCTTGTTCCTCGGGCGAAACCGTTGTTGGTTCGTTAGGAATATCAGTAGCGCCTTGCTCCTGGGGCGAAACCGTTGTTGGTTCGTCGGGGATAATTGTGGTGCCTTCATTGTTGGGCTGCGCCTTTTCATCTTCAAGGATGAGCGTTCCACCATCGGGCTGACTGGCTGGTTGCTTGTCGGCATTGGGCACAGGGGTAGCATCTGGCTCAGTGGTGATAACGTCGGGTTCTTCAAGCAATTGCAGCGTACTGATCTTCAGCGGTGCGAAGTGCTTTGCATAGAACTTATCATAGTCGTCGTAGCTATACTGTCGGCCCAGCAAGGGTAGGTTTTGTTCACTAATGATGATGCCACGTCCTTTCGCCACAAGCTTCATCACACGTGTCTGTGCATACAACTGTCGGGCATATTGCAACGCCTCGTCGTAGCTACGGAAACCGCTCACTTGCATGCGGTGCAAACCATTATCTTCGTCGATATTGATGTCGAAGTTGCGCACCATGTAGCTTGTGAAGTTATAGCGTGCCAGTTCGAAGAGCAAGCGGTTCTCGTCTACCGAGTCGGCAGGATAAGCCATCATGAAGACAAAGTTGGCGTTACGGTCGTCTGACAGTTGCGCTGCCGTAGTCTTGTCGCTATCGTTAAGCACCGCCGAGCGGCGTTGCCAAACATTGCCAATATCAAACTGTCCGCCGTGCAGACGTCGGCCCTCGCCTACGCCACGCACAATCATGCCAGCCATTTCAGCCAATCCACTCTGCGGATATTTCTCCAGCATCGTCTTCAGGTCGGCCACACAAGCCTCGGCATTGCCCTCATTCAATTTGCTCAGGGCACCAATGAAGATAAACTTATCGCGGTTAGCACCCAAGGGGAACCGCTTGGCCGACACCGCAAGATTGCTGGTCACCGTGCCATAATGTGCCGCCTTAAAGGCATCGTAGGTGGTGGCATAAAGCGAGTCTTCAAGATGCACACCCAGTCGGGCGTTTTCTTTGAAGAAGGGGTCGGTGAGCAATGTTGTCCACTCGTTGTCAGGATATTTCTCTTTTAACAGGTTCACATAATGCTGCGCTGTAACATCGTCATGTTTGCGCGAATACAGTAAGAAGAGGTGATAGTAAACGTCGGCCATCTTCTCATAAGTAGGATACTGATGTTCGAGGCGAACGAGAGCCTTCTCGCCCAACGGCAAGTTGTCAAACTTATCCTTAAAGATGATGCCCGAATGATACAATCCATCCATGATAATGAGGTTGCTGGCCTCTACCTGTTCCTGTGTGAAGGGCAACTGCGCGATGTAATACTCGCGACGATGTGGATCGTTCTGCGCGCTGTCGGTATGCTGTTCAAGCGAGTCGGCCAAAGCTTCGGCGCGTGCTATCGAGTCGAGCTGCTCATCCGTCAGTAGGCTTTCGGCACTGCCAATGCTTACCACCGTTTTGTTCACACGTTGCCAGTTGTCTACATTCTCACGCTTACCCCACCGACGTTGGAAGTCGGTCTTACCCTGATTTACCGCCATGGGGTTATAGAAGTACCACTGCCCCTTCTGTTGCTGGTTGGCAGTAGTGTTTTGGGTTCGGTTATTGCGGTTGGCCGAGTTGCCATTATTGGCTCCATTTTTCGATATTATCTCGTTGGCCTCCTGCTCTTGTTGCTTGCGTCGTTCTTCTTTTTCCTTCTTTTTCAGCGCCTCAATCACCTTATCGATGGCGGCATTTCGTGTCTTCTCATCGGCACGTGCCAACTCTTGAAGCGAGTCTTGCAGATGCACAGCATCAGTATATGGCACCAGTTCGTCCAATATCTTTGAGCGCTGCGACAACTGTTCATAGTCGGGACGTTCTTTATCCAGCAATCCGATGGCCTCGCCATAGCAGCGCTGCGCATCATTATACTTCTCTTTCGCCCAATAAAGGTCGCCCAACTTCAGCAGCAGCACACCCTTCTCTATGCCCGAACGTGTGGCCTTGGTGTTGCCTTGCTCATAGGCTTCGATAGCTTTTAGCGTGTCGTTCTGTGCCAAATAGATGTTGCCCAGGGCATAATATACCTGATCAAGATATTCTTTATTCTTGTCAGAGGCCGCCATACGTTTCAGGCGTCCCACCATTTTGCGTGCCTGACCGTTGCCCGACAGCACCTCGGTCAAGGCGATGCGAGCGTTAAACTCTACCTCATAAGGCGGGTTCTGACGTATTACCTTGCGAAATGCCTTCGAGGCTTCAGCCTTATTGCCCAAGGCTGCCTGAAGTTGCCCCATCAGATACCACTCGCGAGCACGCTGCTTACGGCGCATCTCGTGCTTGATAACACGGCGCAGATAAGGAATGGCCTTTTCATAGTCGCCCGCATGAATATAATAGTCGGCATAGGTATAGTCCCATTCTTTCTGTGCGCGCCAGTGTATGCTGTCGCGTTTCATATTGCGTATCACGTCCTCAGCATCATACAGCCAGCCCTCCTCTACATAGCATTTGGCCAGCCAAGCACGGGCACGCCCATAGATGGCAGGCTGCGTTTGATACAGTCGGCTCATATACGAGAAGGTAGACGCCGCCTCGTCAAAATCGCCCTTATAGAACTGCGAGCGGCCCATCAGCATCCATGCTTTCCACAAGAAAGGGTTATATTCTTTTCGCGAAAGCCATTCAATGTCGCGTTCCGTCTTACGGCGCTTCTTGGTCCACTCGGGCCTACGCTTGATGCTATGCAGTTTTATCGCCTTTTGGCATTTCTCAACAGCTCGGTCGTAGTTGCTTTTTCCCAAGTCGCGGCTGGCCTTATTGCCAACAGTGTATAGTGGAATAATTTCGGTAAAGTTGTCTTTATTGCCATCTTCCTTGGCCAGAGACCCCTCGATATAGGCCAAGGTGCCATTATAATAAGTGTTATAACGAGCGTTGAACGAATGCCACCATCGGCTCTTCGCAGTATTCTTCTGGGTAGAGCATCCCATCGCCAGCAGCGCAACGAGCACAGCCAGCAACAGCACGATATGTATGTTATTCAGTTTTCTCACACTTATTTAAACTTAAATACCAGTGATTTTATTGCCCATAACAGCATATAAATGATGATGGCCGAGAAAATGATAGCAGCCCCTGATGGCACGTTCAGCCAATAAGAGAGCATAAGGCCCATCAAACAGTTCACCCAGCCTATGATAATGCTTAAGAAGATGATGTGGCCAAAACGATAGGTAAAGAGGTTGGCCGTCATCTGTGGTATGGTAAGCATACTGATAGCCAGCACGATGCCCACCATGCGCAAGGTCGACACAATGGTCATGGCAATGAGGGCCATGAGCAAATATTCAACCGCATGCACAGGCAGCCGTTGCGACTGAGCAAACGTAGCATCAAAAGCAATGCTGATAATGGTGCGATACAGCAGAACGAAGACCAGCGCAACCAAGGCCGTTACAGCGCTGAGCAGCCAAAGGTCAGACGTGCCGATAGTGAGGATACTGCCAAAGAGGAACGAGGGCAAGTCGGGCATAAAGCCAGGTGTAAGGAAGCTGAACAAGATGCCCACACTCATGCCGAAGGTCCAAAAGAGGGCGATGGCCGAGTCTTCACGCACCTTCACCTTAGTAGAAAGCCACTCTACCCCGAAGGCGCTGAGCACAGCATACACCATAGCCGACATGATAGGGTTGATGCCAAAGAACACGCCAATACCAATGCCACCAAACGAGGCATGCGTGATGCCACCACTGATGAACACCAGTCGTCGGCTGACAATGTAGGTTCCCATAATGCCACACACCACGCTGGCCAGCAGCGCCCCCAAGAGCGCGTTTTGAAAGAATGTATACTGAAAGATACTCATGTTTTCGTTCGTCTATTCAATCATCATCACCACCTCGTCTTTCAAGGCGTTGGGCAAGTTGATGCCTCGCAAGGTAAGGCTTCTGCACCAGGCCGCCACCTCGTCTTGGCGCATGGTGTAAAGCACATCGGCAAACTGTTGCGTTTCGTCATCGTCGTAGGCATCAGAGGGGCGTCCGCGGAAAGCGTCGAGCTCTTCATCTTCAAAATATTCGATGGGTTGCGTGGCCGCCTCCATCATACACTCTTGTTCACACTTGTCGTTATCACCATTGCAGGTGGCACAGGTAGCCTGTTCCACTACAGGAGGTTCGGGGCGGTCTTTGCGATGCATGACGAGTGCCATCACACCAGTAACCACACCCAATAATATAAGAATAGCAACGAGAATGAGCATATTTGTTTTCTTGTTTATGAATAATCGTTCGGCCGCGACCTTTTTTATGACTCAACAGCCGAAAAGAATGTTATACGATGGCCGACTCAATGCGGAAGCCAGCCGCCTGAAGGTCGTCCCAAAAGGCGGGGTACGACTTCGACACCACCTCAGGATTATTAATGCGCAGACCAGGAAACAGGATGGCGGCAGGCGCAAAGGCCATGGCCATACGGTGGTCTTCATAGGTGTCGATAGGTTCCATCGAAGCCTCACAACGCTCGCCATCCCAATACAGCGAGTTGTTGTTTTCGTCGTGCAGCACATAGCCCAACTTTAGCAGTTCGGTCTTTAATGCTTCTATACGATCGGTTTCTTTTATCTTCAAGCTGGCCAAGCCTGTAAAGCGGAACGGAATGTTCATCAAAGCACAAGCCACAACGATGGTTTGAGCCAAGTCGGGCGAACTGCTAAAGTCGTAATCAAGGCGTGGCACATGCATGGGCACCTTCTTCAGCCGTACCGTGGTGGGCACCTCGTCGTCTTTATCGGCAAAGGCCGACTTCACGCCCAGCAGTGAGAAGATGTAGCGCACCACCGAGTCGCCTTGCTTCGAGCCATCCATCAGGCCATCAAGATTGAATACCGACTCGCCATCGTTGCACAATGCTAACATTTCGTACCAATAGCTCGAGGCGCTCCAGTCGCTCTCAATAAAGTAGTCGTGCTGTCGATAAGGCACAGGCTTAACGGTTACTGTATCAACATCGGTCCAGTCGGCATCGGCCCCAAACTCGCGCATCATCCACAGCGTAAGGTCGATATAGGGTCGCGAGGCAATGCCATCGGTCATACGCAGCGCCAGCCCGTTCTTCAACACAGGGCCTATCATCAGCAGAGCCGAGATATACTGCGAGCTCACATTGCCAGCAATGTCCAGTGCCCCACCCTCCAGTGCCTTGCCTTTTATACGCAAGGGTGGGTAGCCCTCTTCGCCTTCATACGTAATGTCGGCACCCAGGTATCGCAACGCGTCTACTAAGATGCCTATGGGTCGATGCTTCATACGGTCGGTGCCCGTAATAACATGTTCGCCCTGCGTTACCGACAGAAAGGCGGTAAGGAAACGCATAGCTGTGCCCGCCGCCTTGATATCAATCACAGGTGGCATATTCTGCAAGGCGTGCAGCATTACCTCAGTATCGTCGCAGTCGGACAGGTGGCGCGGCATAATATCTCCATGCGACAAGGCATGAATAATCAGTGCTCGGTTACTAATGCTCTTTGAGGCAGGAAGCCCTATTGTTATATCAAAATGCTGGGGTGCATATAATGAATATTGCGTCATGGCCATACAATCATATTGTGATGCCTTGCGGCAGCAATTAAGTTATAAATGGGGTGCCATTTGTTTGATACAAAGATAAGACAAATCAGCCACAACACAAAAGAAACACTTTTTTTTTAGTATTGTTTAGGGTTTGATTAAAATACGAGGGGCGAGCGTGGCGAGTAGAGAAAACGAAAAAGGATTAAAACATTGATTTCTCAACATTCTAATCCTTTTCAGTCGGGATGACAAGACTCGAACTTGCGACCTCACGCCCCCCAGACGCGTGCGCTACCAACTGCGCTACATCCCGCTACTTCTTAAAAGCGAGTGCAAAGGTATAAACTTTTATTGAAACCTCCAAACATTTTGGCAAGTTTTTCATAAAATATTTTTGTTTAAGGGTAAGATATTGGAGGGGAAGTGGGGCTTGCAACGAAGAAAGCTGTTGATAATAACAGTGTTGCGCTGCTGGTGAGCGGGGGGCTATTCAAGCAAGGCATATCATAGTAGGACGAGGGCCTCCGTGCCCCGTCCTCCAACACCCTTCCAACAGCAAGCGAAATGGGTTATCTCAGGGAGGACGGGGC
>ERZ1034626.1041-NODE-1041-length-19255-cov-26.549271_pt1 | contig 19255 bp, 13 predicted proteins | sample MGYA00520652_ERZ1034626 | MGnify/ENA primary metagenome ERZ1034626 (study PRJEB33766, sample SAMN09781765) | gut metagenome | biome: gut microbiome | host: Homo sapiens | place: Madagascar | study: EMG produced TPA metagenomics assembly of the PRJNA485056 data... | reverse complement strand
CCGCTGCCGCCCGTCTGGTGGGTGGTCAGATCGATGCCATGAAGACCGCCGCCGGGAACACCGCCGGTGCTATGACCGGCTTTATGGGCGTGGGCATGGCAGCTGGTGCAAACGGCATGAACGCCCAGAACCTGTTCGCCATGGGGCAGCAGCCCGCAGCACCCCGGCAGCAGACTTCTGCCGCCGACAGCTGGAAGTGCAGCTGCGGCGCTACCGCCACCGGCAAGTTCTGCCCGGAATGCGGCAGCAAAAAGCCGGAGCCGAAGCCCGCTGCGGACAGCTGGACCTGCAGCTGCGGTGCTACCGTTACCGGCAAATTCTGCCCGGAGTGCGGCAAGCCCCGCCCGGCGGCAGCAGAGGGCTGGAAGTGCAGTTGCGGCGCCGTGAACAAGGGCAAATTCTGCTCCGAGTGCGGTAAACCCAAGCCCGCCGGTACCCCCAAGTATAAGTGCGACAAGTGCGGCTGGGAACCGGCAGACCCTGCACACCCGCCCAAGTTCTGCCCGGAGTGCGGCGACCCCTTTGACGAGAACGACCGCAGCTGAACCCGGCACATAATGACCGATCACACTGCGGGGCAGGGGAAAAGCCCCTGCTTCACAGATCATAGGAGGAAACACTATGGCAGGAATGCTGGAATATAAGTGCCCCTGCTGTGATGGTGCCATCAAATTTGACAGCACCACCCAGAAGATGAAATGTCCCTACTGCGACACCGAGTTTGAGGTGGATGCACTGAAGGGCTACGATGAGGACCTGAAAGACCAAAAGCCCAGCGAGATGGAGTGGGCGACCCCCGGCGGCAGCTGGGCAGAAGGGGAGACCGCCGGTCTGCATACTTATGTCTGCAAGAGCTGCGGCGGCGAGATCGTGGGCGACGACACCATGGCCGCTTCGGCCTGCCCCTTCTGCGGCAACCCCATCGTTCTGACCGGACAGTTTGCCGGAGACCTGCGCCCCGACCTCATCATCCCCTTCAAGCTGGATAAAAAAGCGGCGAAGGAAAAGCTGCAGGAGCACCTCAAGGGCAAGACCCTGCTGCCCAAGGTGTTCCGCAGCCAGAACCATATCGACGAGATCAAGGGCGTGTATGTGCCCTTCTGGCTGTACGACAGCGATGCTGACGCCCAGCTGCGCTTTACCGCCACCCGCACCCGCTTTTGGTCGGATGACGACTACGATTATACCGAGACCAGCTACTACTCCGTGCGCCGGGACGGCGTGCTGGGCTTTGACGCGGTTCCGGTGGACGGCTCCTCCAAGATGGAGGACGACCTGATGGAATCCATCGAGCCGTTTACCATGAGCGATGCCGTGCCCTTCCAAACCGCGTATCTGGCAGGCTATGTGGCCGATAAGTACGATGTGGACGCCCAAAAGAGTATCCAGCGCGCCAATGAGCGCGTCCGTCAGTCCACCGAGGACGCCTTTACCCAGACCGTTACCGGCTACGACTCCGTGAAAATGGAGAACAGCAGCATTCAGCTGCACGGCGGCAAGGCAAAGTATGCCCTGTTCCCGGTGTGGGTGCTGAGCACCAGCTGGCAGGGCAACAACTACATTTTTGCCATGAACGGCCAGACCGGCAAGTTTGTGGGCAATCTGCCGGTGGATAAGGCCGCCGCCCGCAAGTGGACGCTGGGTCTTACAGCAGCCGTTGGTGCCGCATCCTATGCGGTGATGTGGCTGCTGTGGCTGGCCGGGATTCTGTAAAGGAGGGACGGAAGATGAAAAACACTGCTACCCGACTGCGCTCCCTCTGTGCTGCGCTGGCCGCACTGGTGTTTTTGCTGGCGCTGGCTGTACCGGCCTTTGCCGCAGACGGCTTTGCCGACCTGTACTATCGCGTGAACGACAGCGCAGAAGTCCTGACCGAGGACGAGGACAGCGAGCTGGAAGCTTCGCTGGAGGAACTGAGCGTCCGCCAGAGCTTTGATGTGATCATTGCTACCATCGACTCGCTGGAAAGCGAGGGCTACACCAGCATGGAGGAATACGCCGATGACACCTATGACTACTGCCAGTTCGGCTACGGTGCAGACCGGGACGGTGTGCTGCTGCTGGTGAGCATAGGCGACCGCAAATGGCATATCTCCACCTGCGGCTACGGCATTACCGCCTTTACCGATGCCGGCATCCAGTATCTTGGCGAGCAGATGACCCCCGATATGGCAGACGGTGATTACGCCGCCGCCTTCCGCACCTTTATCCAGTGGACGGATGCGTATGTCACCGCCGCCCGCGAAGGCCACCCCTACGATGTGGACAACATGCCCAAGGAGCCGTTCTCGATCGTGTATCTGGGCGTGGCGCTGGTCATTGGCCTGCTCACGGCACTGATCGTGACCGGCGTGATGAAGAGTCGGCTCAAGAGCGTAGCACCGCAGCGGGACGCAACCAGCTATGTGCGGCAGGGCAGCATGAAGCTGACCAACCAACGGGATCTGTATCTGTACCGTGAGGTGCACCGCACCGAGCGGCCGAAGGAGACTGACTCCGGCAGTTCCGGCGGCAGCTCCACTCACACCTCCTCCAGCGGCTCCACCCACGGCGGCGGAGGCGGTTCCTTCTGAAAACGTTCCCCGCAAGATAAAATCTCAAAAACCGATCCGCAGCAGCCGGTCGCACCCGCGTCCCGGCAACCGCTGCGGATCGTTTTTTACTTTTTTGCCGCCCGACACAAACGACTGATTTTTTCTGCGCCTTTGGGGCTATACTTCCAGTGCAGACGATTTTATATGCAGCAAGGAGCAGACACATGGGCATTTGGGAAAATCTGGGCATGGGCGGTTACCGGGGCTTTTCGCGCCCGGCGGCGCGGCTGTTGCAGCAGGCGGTGCAGCTGGCGGGAGATCTGGGCTGTGAACAGGCGGATACCAGCCATCTTTTGCTGGCAATGCTGCGGCAGCAGGGCGCTGCGGCGCAGTTCCTCACCCGGAAAAACATTACCGAGCCGGAGGTGCGCCGCCAGCTGGCGCAGCGGCGCAGCGCCCCGGCACAGCGGCTGGAACGGCAGGCCATGGCACCGGACCTGCGCCGCACCATGGACTATGCGCTCATTGGGGCGCAGAACGCCCACGTCAGCCGGGCAGAGCCGGAACATCTGCTCTGTGCCATGCTGGAAGATGACGGCTGCGCCGCCGGGCTGCTGCTGGCGGAGATGGGGCTTTCGCTCACCGAGGCGGTGCGGGAGTGCCGCCAGCTGAGCGGACAGTTTGTGCTGCCCGCCCAGCCCCGGGTGTCAGCCAGCATCCCGCGGGGCAGCCGCGCCAGCGATAAGTATTGCCGCGATCTGACCCGCCGCGCCGCCGAAGGAGAGCTGGACCCGGTGTTCTGCCGGGAGGCGGAGCTGGACCGCATGGTAGAGATCCTGTGCCGCCGCCAGAAAAACGACCCCTGTCTGATCGGCGAGCCAGGCGTGGGCAAAACAGCGCTGGCCGAGGGTCTGGCGCTGCGCATTGCCGCCGGGCAGGTGCCCAGAGCGCTGCAAGGGCGGCGGCTGTTGGCGCTGGATATGGCCAGCTTGGTGGCGGGCACCAAGTACCGGGGCGATTTTGAGGAGCGGCTGAAAAACCTGCTGGAAGAGCTGGTGCGGGACGGCACCGCCATCCTGTTTATCGACGAGTTCCACACCATCGTGGGTGCCGGTGCCGCCGAGGGCGCCATCGACGCCGCCAGCATCCTGAAACCGGTGCTTGCCCGGGGCGAGTTGCAGCTCATCGGCGCTACCACCAATCAGGAGTTCCGCACCCACATCCAGAAGGACGCCGCGCTGGAACGCCGCTTTGGCCGGGTGCAGGTGGAGGAGCCTGCACCCGCACAGGCGGTGGAGATCCTCAACGGCCTTGCGCCCCGCTACGAGCGATACCATAACGTGCGCCTGCCGCCCCAGACCTTGCAGGCGGCAGTGGAGCTTTCGGTGCGGTACCTGCCCGGGCGCTGCCTGCCGGATAAGGCCATCGACCTTGTGGACGAAGCCTGTGCGGCGGCGCGTATCCTTGCCGAAAAGGAGCAGCGCACCCAGCCGGTGCTCACCCCGGAGGATATCGCCCGCGTGGTGGCAGCGGCCAGCGGCGTGCCCGCCCAGCGGGTGGGCGAGCAGGAGCGGGAGCGTCTGGACAAGCTGGAAAGCCGCCTGAATGCCGAAATCGTCGGTCAGCAGCGTGCGGTGGCTGCCGTGGCGGGAGCCATCCGGCGCAGCCGCACCGGTCTGGGCGAGCCGGGGCGTCCCATCGGTGCTATGCTGTTTTTGGGGCCTACCGGCGTGGGCAAGACCGCACTGGCGCGTGCGCTTGCGGTCAGCTGGTTCGGCAGCGAGAAGGCGCTGCTCAAGTTCGATATGTCGGAGTATCAGGAGCAGCACACCGCCGCCCGGCTGCTGGGTGCGCCGCCGGGCTACCTCGGCCATGACGAGGGCGGGCAGCTGACCGAGGCTGTGCGCCGCCGCCCGTACAGCGTGGTGCTGTTTGACGAGATCGAAAAGGCGCACCCGGACATCCAGAATATCCTGTTGCAGATCTTGGAGGACGGTCAGCTGACCGATGCCATGGGGCGCAAGGCAGATTTCCGCAATACCATCGTGCTGCTCACCTCTAACTTGGGCGCACGTTTCTTAGCGGGGCAGAACGCGCCGCTGGGCTTTGCCGCTGGTGCAGAGGCCGTGTTTGAAAAGCAGTCCGCGCAGGCTGTGGAGGAGGCCAAAAAGTGGTTCCGGCCGGAGCTGCTGGGGCGGCTGGACGAAGTGATCGTGTTCCGCCCGCTGGCAGAGGAAAACCTTTGCGCCATTGCAGAAAAAATGCTCTGCCAACTGGAGCAGCGCGCCGCACGCAGCGGTTACCGGCTGCGCCACACCCCGCAGGTGGGGGCGGCACTGGCTGCCCGGGCGCAATCGGCCTATGGTGCGCGGGAACTGCGCCGTCAGGTGGACAGGGCGGTGGAGCAGGCACTTGCGAACCGCATTGCCGCCGGAACTGCCTGCGTAGGGCAGCACTGGACAGCAGACTGCGCCGCCGATGGCAGCATCGTTTTGCGGGAGGACGAAACAGTTACCCTGTAATAAAACAGCAAAATACCGTTTTTTGCTTGCAACCGATGCGGTTTTCGACTATTATAGAGGAAATAGAGTTACAACAGGGAGGACCCCGATGCACACGCTGTTTCTTCTGAACCCCGCAGCCGGAAAGGCCGACTGTACCCGCACCCTGCCGCAGCAGATCGCGGCAGCTGCTGCCGGTGCCGGGCTTGCCCCGGAGGACTACACCATCCGCGTCACCACCCACGCAGGCCACGCCCGGGAACTGTCCCGTGCAGCCGCAGCTGCCGCCCAGAAGGCGAGGGTGGAGCTGCGCATTTTTACCGCCGGCGGCGACGGCACCTTCAACGAGGCGCTCACCGGTGCCCACGGCTTTGATAAGACCGCCGTGGGCTGCCTGCCCTATGGCAGCGGCAACGACTTTCTACGCACCTACGGTACAAAGGAGGAGTTTCTGGATCTGGACGCCCAGCTGGCCGGCGGGGCAGTGCCCATCGACCTGATGCGCACCAGTCTGGGGCTTTCTGCTACCATCTGTGCCGCCGGTCTGGACGCACAGGTGGCCTACGGCATCCCCAAGTTCCGGCGCATCCCGCTGTGCGGCGGCGAGGCGGCCTATGCGTTGTCTATTGTCCAGCAGCTGTGCGGGCATATCGGCCGCAGGGTGGAGTACGTCATTGACGGCGAGGTGCTGACCGTGGACTGCCTGATGTGCGCGGTGTGCAATGGCCGCGCCTACGGCGGCGGCTTTATGGCCGGGCCGGAGGCACAGCCGGATGACGGTTGGCTGGATGTGTTTATCGTGCGCAAGGTCAGCCGTAGGGTCATTGCAAAGCTGCTGATGCTGTACAAAAACGGCCAGCACTTTCAAAACGGCCAGCTGACCGAGGCTGCAAAGCCTTACTTTATCTATCGCCGCGCAAAATCGGTCAGCCTGCGGGCAGCAGATGGCCGTGGGCCCATCATTGCCACCGTGGACGGTGAGTGCGCCCCCTGCAAGCAGGTGTCGGTACAGGTGCAGCCGCTGGCAGGCCGCGTGCTGCTGCCGCTGCCTGCCTACCAGCGCTTTACCGCCAAAAAAGCGGCTGTGAAGTAAATAATAAACCATCAGACCCAAACAAGGCCGCTGCACATTATTCCGTGCAGCGGCCTTGTGTTTTACTGTTATGCGCCGGTTTGGGTATGGCGCTGCCGCACCCGGCGTTCCAGCGCCTTGTAAAAGCTGCTCAGGCAGAGCGTGAGCAAATATACGGTCAGGGTCCAGACCACAGGCTGCACCGTGAGGTTAAGCTTGTCCGCTGTCCATTGCATATACCGAATCAGCACCTGATGGATCAGAAAACCGTAAGGGGACAGCCCCGCCAGCCACAAAAACGGCTTTGTGGAAAGCAGCCGGGAAATGACCCCCTTGCCCACGGAAAGCAGCCAGACCAGCAGCACCGCAGAGGGGGTAAACAGCACATTGTACCGGAAGGCCACCGCGCCCAGAATCCCCACCTGCTTAGCGGCGATAAACAGGCAGCCGCCCGCAAGCAGCACAGCAGCAAGCTCCAGCAGGGAGAAAGCACCGCCCGGCAGAGAACGCTCCTGTTTGCGGCTGTGGTAAAGGCACCCCATACAGCAGCTGATGGTAAAATCTCCAGCCCGGAACAGCGGGCACAGATAGGTCAGGTAAAAGGCCGCCTTTCCGCTGAGCCCGACTTTCCAGACCGTAAGGGAGAAAAGACACTGCACGCAGAAGATCACGGCGGCAATGCAGCGCAGCCTGCGGACATCCGCCTTTTTCAGTACGGCGAGAAGCGGGGGGAAGATGGCATACAGAAAAGCCTGTACCGAAAGATACCACGCCACTCCGTTCAGGCAGAACCAGAAACGGCTGGAGGGGATCCATGTTTGCAGCAGAAAAATGCTTACAACAAGCTGCGCCGCACAGGAGAGCACCCCGCGGGCAGAGGACTGCGCCAGAAGCCCCTTCAGCACAAATAACAACGCGGCAGCCATCATTATAAGGTGCAGCGGGTACAGCTTTCGTATTTTTTTAAGGGAGAAAGCTATGGCAGACCGCAGTCCCGGTGCTGTGCGGGGACGGTCGTAATAGTTGCAGGTCATCAGAAAACCGGACAGCGCCACGAATACCGTGATCGCCCACGGCCCCAGCCACGGTGCCCCGCAATGGGAGAGCACCACGCTCAGAAATGCGACTGCCCGCAGCCCCTGTAAAGATGAGATCAGCTTTTTGTCTGTCACAGTATCCTCCGTTCTGCCGCAAAGCGCGTCAGCTGTGTTTTGGTAATGCGTTATAAGTATAAAAAAGGCGGCGCGTCCTGTCAAGAACGCACTGCTTTTTTGGCGTGGCAGAGTGCGATTTTTGGGCGTCATAAATTCTTAACAAAGAAAAGTTGCAAAACCCCTTGATTTTTCAGAGCAAGATGAGTACAATACACTTAGCACTCAGAGAAAAGGAGTGCTAAACCGCTGCGGAGCACACACGAGGCCCCCGCAGGACGCAACAAAGTTTTAAATAAATTTAATATAATTGGAGGGCAAGAATTATGAAGATCATTCCTCTTGCAGACCGTGTTGTCATCAAGACTGTTGAGGTTGAGGAGACCACCAAGGGTGGCCTGATCCTGACCGGCAGCGCCAAAGAGAAGCCGCAGGTGGCACAGGTCATCGCGGTTGGTCCCGGCGGTGTCGTGGACGGCAAGGAAGTCAAGATGACCGTCAAGGTCGGCGATAAGGTCCTCACCAGCAAGTACTCCGGCACTGAGGTCAAGGTGGACGGCGAAGAGTGCACCATCGTGCGTCAGAGTGACATTCTGGCTGTTGTGGAAGACTGAAACTGAATTTTCCCTTTTCAATTGAGCTTGTATTATAAAGGAGCGATGTATTATGGCAAAGCAGATCAAGCAGGGCGAGGACGCCCGCAAGGCACTGTGTGCCGGTATTGATACCCTGGCTAACACCGTTAAGATCACCCTCGGCCCCAAGGGCCGCAATGTGGTGCTGGGCAAGAAGTTCGGCGCACCGGTCATCACCAACGATGGCGTGACCATTGCAAAGGAGATCGAGCTGAAGGACGAGTTCGAGAACATGGGCGCACAGTTGGTGCGTGAGGTCGCAACCAAGACCAACGACGCCGCAGGCGATGGCACTACCACCGCTACCGTGCTGGCACAGGCCATGGTCAACGAGGGCATGAAGAATGTTACCGCCGGTGCAAATCCCATGGATATCCGCCGCGGCATGAGCAAGGCTGTTACCACCGCTGTGGAGACCATCAAGGCACACAGCCAGAAGGTGAAGGACAGCAACGATATCGCCCGCGTCGGCACCATCTCTGCCGGCGACCCCGAGATCGGCCGTCTGATCGCCGAGGCTATGGAGAAGGTCACTTCTGACGGCGTTATCACCATCGAGGAGAACAAGACCACCGCCGAGACCTACAACGAGATCGTGGAAGGTATGCAGTTCGACCGCGGCTACCTGACCCCCTATATGGTCACCGATACCGACAAGATGGTGGCCGATCTGGACAACGCTGCTGTCCTGATCACCGATAAGAAGATCAGCGTCATTCAGGATCTGGTTCCCCTGCTGGAGCAGGTGATGCAGAACGGCATGAAGCTGCTGATCGTGGCTGAGGATATCGAGGGCGAGGCTCTGTCCACCCTGATCGTCAACCGTCTGCGCGGCACCCTGAATGTCGTGGCTGTCAAGGCTCCCGGCTTCGGCGACCGCCGCAAGGAGATGCTGCAGGATATCGCTACCCTGACCGGCGGCACCGTGATCTCCTCTGATCTGGGCTATGAGCTGAAGGACGCAACCGTCCAGATGCTGGGCCATGCCCGTCAGGTGAAGGTGACCAAGGAGAACACCACCATCGTGGGCGGCGCAGGCGACAAGGACGCCATTGCAGCTCGCATTGCCCAGATCCGCAGCCAGATCGAGGCCGCTACCAGCGACTTTGACCGCGAGAAGCTGCAGGAGCGTCTGGCTAAGCTGGCCGGCGGTGTGGCTGTCATCAAGGTCGGTGCTGCTACCGAAGTCGAGATGAAGGACAAGAAGCTGCGCATTGAGGATGCTCTGAACGCTACCAAGGCAGCTGTGCAGGAAGGCGTTGTGGCTGGCGGCGGTACCGCTCCCATCAACGCGATCCCCGCTGTGCGCGCCCTGTGCGACACGCTGGAAGGCGACGAGCGCACCGGTGCCAAGATCGTGCTGAAGGCTCTGGAGGCTCCTCTGCGCCAGATCGCCAAGAACGCCGGTCTGGAGGGCAGCGTCATCATCGACAAGATCATCTCTGCCAACAAGCCCAACTACGGCTTCGATGCCCAGAACGAGGTCTTTGTCGAGGATATGATCGCTGCAGGCATCGTGGACCCGACCAAGGTCACCCGTTCCGCTCTGGAGAATGCAGCTTCCGTCGCTGAGATGGTGCTGACCACCGAGAGCCTTGTTGCTGACCTGCCGGAACCCCCGGCTCCCGCTGCACCTGCCGGCGGTGACATGGGCGGTATGTACTAAGCCGTACCAATCTTTCTTAATAAGATACGCCAGAGAGGCGGAATTTCTCTTCGGAGAGGTTCCGCCTCTTTTATGTATACCACGCGCTTCTGTTGCCCACCCTAACCATACGGAAAGGGGGCGCGGGGATGTCCGGCAAACGGGTATTGGCGGTGTATGCCGCCTTGCTGCTGGGATTTGCGGTGGTGCTGTGCCGGTTGTATCTGCTGGCGCTGCACCCCGCCTATGCTGCACGGGCGGCGGTGCAGAGCACGGTCACTCTGCAGCTGCCCGCCCGGCGGGGCAACTTTTACGATGCGCAGGGGCGGCTGCTCACTGGGCTGGAGGAGCGCTGGCAGGTGGTGTGCTTTCCCGGGCAGGGCAATTACGACCGGCTGTATGCCTGCACCAATGCCGCCGGGCAGGCGCTTTTGTACCGCAGCCGCAGCCGTGCTGCGCCGTTTTTGCTGGAGATGAAATGCGACCCCGCCCGCTTTGGGCTGACCGGTCACTCCACCACCCGGCGGTATGCGGCGGTGCCGCTGTGTCAGCATCTGCTGGGGTATCTGGATGGCACAGGTCACGGCGCTGCCGGGCTGGAAAAGGCGCTGGATATCGTGCTTTCCGGCACAGGGGAGCACAGTAGTCTTGTCTGCGCCGTGACGGCGCAGGGTACTCTGCGCACCGGAGAAGCACCTAGGCTTTTGCAAGCCGACAGCGGGGCGCTGGGCGTGCAGCTGACCATCTCCCGCCCGGTGCAACGGGCAGCGGAAGCAGTGGCGGCAAGCACCATGACAAGCGGCTGCATTCTGGTGCTGGATACCGCCACAGCGGCGGTGCGGGCAAGCGTCAGCGTGCCGTGCTACGACCCGGAGCGCCTTGTTGACAGCCTGCAGGCAGAGAACAGTCCCTTTCTGAACCGGGCACTGCAAAGCTACGCGGTGGGCTCAGTGTTCAAGCCGGTGCTGGCGGCGGCTGCACTGGAAGCGGGCTTGCAGCCGGTTTTCGAGTGCACTGGCGCGGTGGTAGTGGATGGGCAGATCTTCCGCTGCGCGGGCGGGGTGCCGCATGGACAGGTAGACCTTGCCGCAGCGCTGGAAAAAAGCTGTAACGGCTATTTTATCCGTCTGGGACAGCAGCTGGGCGCGGAAAGCCTGTTGGACGCCGCTAAAGCCTTTGGCTTTGGGCAGAGCCTGCCGCTGGCAGAGGGGCTTGCCGCTGAGGCCGGGCAGCTGCCCGCCCCGCAGGAGCTGGCGCAAAGCGGGCAGCTGGCTAATTTCAGCTTTGGGCAGGGCAGTCTGCTGGCAACACCTATGCAGGTGGCGGCGATGTTCAACACCCTTGCGGCGGACGGCGTATACCGCGCTCCCTATGTGCTGCAATCCACGCTGGACGAGACCACCGGACAGCCGGTGGAGACCCTCAGCCACCCCCGGGGACGGCGGGTGATTCCGGCGCAGAGCGCAGCGCTTTTGCGCGCTATGCTGGTACAGGTGGTGCAGCAGGGCACCGCGCAGGATGCCGCCGGGCTTTCCGGCGGGGCGGGCGGCAAGACCGGTACCGCCCAGACCGGGCAGTTCACTCCGGAGGGCACCGAGCGCTGCAACCTGTGGTTTGCGGGGTTCTGGCCGGCAGAAAAGCCCCGCTATACCATTGTGGTATTGCAGGATGGTGCGATCCACACCGCGTACTCCGGTGCAGCCATCTTTGCGCAGGTCTGCAACGCGCTGGAAGCAGCGGGATAAATGCGCGGATTCTACTTGCAATTTTGGCTTTGTTATGCTACTATATAGTTGTATTTTTGCGTAGTTTTCCGTATTTACAAATAAAAGGAGCGTTACGATTCATGTCTGTTATCGAAATTGTTGGCGGTGCCATTCTGCTGGTGGCTTCGCTGGTCATCGTTTTCCTCACCCTCATGCAGCACACCCACGGTCAGGGTCTGTCCGGTGCCATCAACGGTAGCGTGGGCGGTGCCAACAATGCGCGACTGACCCCGGCAGACCAGATGCTGGCTAAGGTCACCCGCATTGCAGGCGTGGTGTTCTTTGTGGTCGCTATTCTGGCCTGCCTGTTTGCAGGCCGTCTGGCAGGCTGAGAAGGCGTTGCAGCCCCGTGAACGGACGGGGCTGTTTTTCTGTGCAGAAAAAAAGTGCGGGCAGCCGGTTCTGCGGGCTGCCGCAAAGAGGGGACAGGGAAAGGTGCCCGTCCCAAGGCAGGGCTGTGCTCCGCAGGAGATGCACGGCCACGGAAGTGAAGGAGAAAATATTTTATGGCAATGCGCGATAAAATTGAGCACGCGATCCAGAATCAGCCGTGCACCGTAAAAGATCTGAAAAATAAGTTCGGCGGGGATCGCGGCGCAGACCGCAAGGTGATGGAGGCTGTGGACCAGCTGGTGCACGAGGCCGTCATCTGCCAGCGGCAGGGCGTGTTCTTCACCGTGCGCAGCGGCCGTGCCGACAAGGCACTGCTGTGCAAGGTGGTAAAGCTGGGCAAAAACTTTGCCTTTGTCATGCTGGAGGACGGCACCAGCGATATCTTTATCCCCGGCCGGTTCACCCGCGGCGCAATGCCCGGCGACAAGGTGCTGGTGGAAAAGTTTGCACACCCCCGGGTAGAGGGCAGCGATGAGGGCGAGATCCTTGCTGTTCTGGAAGAGAAAAATTCTCTGGTGGGCACCATGCACCGCATGGAGGGCCGCCTGAAGTTCGTGCCGGACGATTGCCCCGCCATCTCCATGCAGGTCATGCGGGACTGCGAAGGCAGCGCCAAGGACGGCGACAAGGTGGCAGTGGAGATCCTGCTGCGCGGCAGCCGTCAGGAGGATCACCGCGTAGGTGTGGCCATGCGCTTTGGCAGCTGCGATGAGGCCAAGCGCTGCGCAAAGGCACTGCTCTACGCGCAGGATATCCGCAACCGCTTCCCGGACAAGGTGCGGGACGAGGCCAAAAAGCTGGACAACGCCGAGGTGTCTGCTGCGGACTGCGAGGGCCGCATGGATCTGCGCGCTTTGCCCATCTTTACCATCGACAGCGCCGAGACCAAGGACATCGACGATGCCATCAGCCTGACCAAGACTCCGGACGGCGGCTTTGAACTGGGCGTGCACATTGCGGATGTTTCCAACTACGTCAAGCCCGGCTCCGAGCTGGACAACGAGGCCTTTAACCGCGCTACCAGCGTCTACTACGCCGATCAGGTGGTGCCCATGCTGCCCAAGCAGCTGTCCAACGGCATCTGCAGCCTGAACGAGGGCGTGCTGCGACTGGCTTTCTCCTGTTTGATGCGGCTGGATAAGGACGGCAACCTGACCGATTACCGCTTTGTCAAGTCCGTCATCCGCAGCCGGGTCAAGGGCGTGTATTCCGAGATCAACGCCCTGCTTGCCGGTAACGCTGACGATGAGCTGACCGGCAAGTACCATGAGGTACTGGCGCAGCTGCCCGCCATGAAGGAGCTGTACGGCCACCGTGCCCGTCTGCGCAAGGAGCGCGGCTGCATGGATATCGAGAGCGGCGAGGTAAAGCTGATCCTGGACGTGGACGGCCACTGCATCGACGTGAAAAAGCGCACCTCCGGCGAGAGCGAGGCCATGATCGAGGAGTTCATGCTGCTGGCCAACCAGTGCGCCGCCCACTTTGCCCGGGTCAAGCAGATCCCCTTTGTGTACCGTGTGCACGAGGAGCCCAACGCCGAAAAGCTGGAGCGTCTGCACGGTCTGCTGCAGGCCTGCGGCGTCAACGACCACTTTGCCAAGGATGTGCCCACCCCCAAGGAGCTGAGCGCCATTCTGGAGGGTGTGCGCGGCACGGCCTACGAGCAGATCATCAATGTTGGTATGCTGCGCTGCATGTCCAAGGCTGTGTACGAGGAAAAACCCAAGGGACACTACGGTCTGGTGTTGCAGGACTATGCCCACTTCACCAGCCCCATCCGCCGCTACCCGGACTTGGCTATCCACCGTATCATGACGGCTCAGCTCAAGGGCACGGACAAGGACACCATGATTCTGCGTTACAGCGGGTTTGCCGAGGACGTCAGCAAGCAGGCCAGCGAGCGCGAAGTCATCGCCATGCAGATCGAGCGCAAGGCCGAGGACTGCTATAAGGCCGAGTATGCACGCCGCCATCTGGGCGAGTGCTACGAGGGCCGCATCTCCGGCGTGACCCAGCGCGGCCTGTTCATCGAGCTGGAAAACGGCGTGGAGGGCTTTGTGCCCGCTTCCAGCCTGACCGCCACCGGCACCATGCTTACCGAGGGCGTGCGCCTTTCTGACCCCGTTTCCGGCAAGAACTGGAATTTGGGCGATACCATGGTGATCACCATCGTGCGCGCAGACGTCAATCTGGGCAAGATCGACTTTGAGGTCGCCCCGGAAAGCGCAAAGCAGTAATCTTATCATAAAACAAAAACAGACTGCCCCCAAAGCAGACCGCGCAGGAACGCGCTGCTTCGGGGGCAGTTTTATGTTTTCGCCGCTATAATAAAGGCTGTGGCTGAGAAAATCTGATTATTTCTTGCGGAATTCTCCATACAGCCACTCTGCCAGAGCTGACATAATAGCCTTGTACTTGCTGGTATCCTCAAACAGGGAAGAGAAGGTGTCCTGCGCTTCAAGATAGCTGTCCTGTGCGGCGGTGTCAAAGGCTTTGGGGAAGATGCTCTCGGTGAAGATCTGCGGGTCGGAACTGCGCGCCAGCTTTGCCAGCTTCGGGTCGGCCAGCAGACGGTCATGCAGGGCAGTAAGCAGCACCCGGTCGGCATTGGTGAACTCACCCTTGAACTTCTCGTTGATCTTCAAAATGATCTCGTCCAGCGGCTCCTTGGGGTCGTGGCCGAGAGCACCCTTCTGGGTGACCGGCTCGTAGACGCCCTTGGCGTGTTCCAGCTCGATGGCACCGGCAAAGGTCTTTTGCAGCTTGTAATACTCCAACTGCAATTTGCCCTCCAGGTCCAGCGGAGAGACCTCGTCCGGCGGCAGCAGCTTGAGCAGGTAGGCACAGAATACGTTCTCCTTGTGCAGCTCTTCATCGAACATCCGCGCCACCTGTGAAACGTAGCCGTACCACTTGACAAGGCTGCGCAGCAGGCGGCGGAACTGGTACCGCTCGGCCTGCGTTTTCTGGTTGTAGCGGTCTGCCACCGGCTTCAAGACGCTGCTCATGCGGCCCACGGCGTTTTTATCCTGCTTGGTGCTGCGGAAATACTCCTTGGCAAAGGCTTCCACGTCTGCATCGGAATAGACCGCAAAGCTCCGCAGCTCCTTCTGGGTCTTGTAAATGAGGTCGGTGTTGACCTCCTGCTCCAGAAATGTTTCCTGATAAAACGGCTGGAAGGCCTCCCGGATGTCCTCTGCCTTGTTCACAAAATCCAGCACAAAGGTGTCGGTTTTGCCGGGGCAGGTACGGTTCAGACGGGAGAGGGTCTGCACCGCCTTGACGCCCTTCAGCTTTTTGTCCACGATCATGGTGTGGAGCAGCGGTTCGTCAAAACCGGTCTGGTATTTTTCTGCCACGATGAGCACATTGAAGTTGTTGTGGAACTCCTTTTTGGTCTGGCTCTCTGCAATGTGGCTGCCGTCGGCGCGGACGTTCAGGGACGGCTCCGTGTACTCCACGCCGCCGTCCGGTACGGCACCGGAAAACGCCGCTAAGATCTGCACATCATCATAGCCCTGCTCCGCAATGTAGCGCTTGACCTCGTGGAAGTACCGCACCGCCGCCAGCCGGGAGGAGGTGACCACCATCATCTTGCCCCGCCCGCCGATCTTGTGGCTGGTGGTCTCCCGGAAGGTCTCTACAATGATCTTTGCTTTCTGGCTGATGTTGTAAGGATGCAGCTCCTCGTACTTGCGGATGAGTTTTGCCGCCCGGCTGGCGGGCAGGTCGGGGTTGTCCGGGATGGTCTTGGCGATCTTGAAGCAGGTGGAATAGGTCATGTAGTTTTGCAGCACATCCAGAATGAACCCTTCCTCGATAGCCTGCCGCATACTGTAAATGTGGAAAGGGTGGTGGCTGCCGTCCGGGTACTCGGTGCCGAACAGCTCTAGTGTGGCGGCTTTTGGGGTGGCGGTAAAGGCAAAGAAGGACAGGTTTTTGTGCCGCCCGTGGGAGGTCAGCTCCTTCACCAGTGCATCCTCCGGGTCGATCTCGTCCTCCGCTTTGCCTTCCAGCTCGGCATATTCCCGCAGCGCATCCTCGGTGTCGGCAAGGGCGGCTTTCAGCTTCAAAGCAGAGGTGCCGGTCTGGGAGGAGTGCGCTTCGTCGATGATAACGGCATAGTTCTTCCCGGCGGTCTTGTTCACCTCAGTATAGATGACCGGGAACTTTTGCAGCGTGGTGATGATGATGCGTGCGCCGTTGTTGATGGCATCCCGCAGGTCGCCGGAGTTTTTGTCCTCGCCGATGGCCTCCACCGCACCCAGCGTATGGTCGAAGCCGGAGATGGTCTCCTGCAGCTGTGCGTCCAGCACGGTGCGGTCAGTCACCACGATGACGCTGGCAAACACCGGCTTGTTCTCGGTGTTGAACAGGGAAGCCAGCCGGTACGCCGTCCAAGCAATGGAGTTGGACTTGCCCGACCCGGCGCTGTGCTGGATGAGATAGTGCTGCCCGGCACCCTTCTGCCGCACATCTGCCACCAGCTTGCGCACCACGTCCAGCTGATGGTACCGGGGAAAGATCAGGGTCTTGCCGTCCTGCAGGCTCATGAACTTTTGCAGGATGTCCATCATGCTGTCCTTCTGGAACACTTCTTCCCAGAGGTAGGCGGTAAGGTAGCCGTTGGGGTTGGGCGGGTTGCCTGCGCCGCCGTCCCGCCCGGCACCGTTGGAGCCCTGATTGAAGGGCAGAAAGCGGGTGTCCTTGCCCGCCAGCCGGGTGGCCATCCACACCTCGGTCAGGTCTACGCAAAAGTAGCCCAGAATGCGCTTGTTGAACTGGAAACACACCTCCCGGGGGTCCCGGTCGTGCATCCACTGCTGCTTGGCGTTCTCCACGGTCTGCCCGGTGAACTGGTTCTTCAGCTCAAAGGCGAACACCGGGATGCCGTTTACCGCCAGCACCATGTCCACCGAGTTGTGGGTGGTGTCGGAGTAGAACCACTGCCGGTTGCAGGTGATCTCGTTTTGAGCGTAGCGCTGGGCATCCTTCTGGTTCAGCGCGGACTCCGGCTGAAAATAGCACACCCGGAACCGCCGTCCCCGGTGCTTGAACCCATACCGCAGCACCGAAAGCAGTCCATCCGCATCGCAGGCATTGTTAAAGGCCGTGCAGAACTTCCGCACCGGGTTTACCGGGTTCTGCTTTTCAAAAAATGCCCACTCGTTGGGCTGGGTCTTTTGCACAAAGCGGATCAGGGTATCCACAAACAGCCCCAGCTTGGGGTCGTAGCAATCCCCGTTGCGGGTGTAGCCCCCGGCAGGGGAGAGCAGCGCCGCCGCAATGTCCGATTCAAACTGCTTTTCGGTGGTGTTGAGGGGCATGGTTAGACCTCCTTTATTTGTAACGCTTGATAAGCTCTTGTGCAAAAAGGATAGCGATTTGTTCTTTTGTATAGTCGGAAGTAGAGATGGCTTGAATTTCTTCAAGGGCAGGATATTTTGCTTTAAGTTGATCGATTGTTACGTTATATAAAAGGGGTAAAACGATTTTTTGACCACTTGTGTTTTCCTGCTCTAAAAAAGTATTAAGTTCTTTCTCTGTCCATTCTCGGCCAAAGAAGTTTTTAGAAATAACAATGATGGCAAATTCGGATTGTTCAGTTCCATTAAGAATTACATCTTTCCATTTGTCGCCCCAAGATAGAACTTTTGAGTCGTAAAAAATCTCAATACCAAGGTCTGAAAGAACGCTATATAAATCATTAACATATGAAAGTTTATCTTTGTTGGCATGAGAAATGAAAACGTCATACTTCTTGCGGGAGGGTTTAATAGGTGTGCTTTCTGCTGAGGCAGCTGTTGCAAGAGCCTTTTCTCTGTCATCAAAGTAAGACAACCCTTGAGGGGTTAATGTGGCTTCCCAACCGCTTAACCAGAGATTCACAGAAGAAACCATTCCATACATACGAAGTTTTTCAAATTCTGAAAGAATAGAGTTTCGATAGGGGACAGGAAAAACGCTATTGTCACCTTGAATATAGCGATTTTCATTTCCATCGTATAATTTTAGGAGTGCAGCGAAAACTTCTTCCGATGCGGCGTCCATAATGCGCATTCCACTAACGACGGGTTGACCGCTGACAATAGTAGAGGCGTACTGACGCCGTGCTTCTTGCGCAGCTATTTTTTGATTTTCACGTTGCTGTTTTTCAAGAGCTTTTTCATAAGCTGTTTTAGGCATTTCTTACTCCTCCTACCGCTTTTTACGTTCAGATAAGGCTGTACTCACATTTTACACCTCTCTCTTTCCCGTTACAACCTCATAAATCAAACTTTTCTTATAGCTTTCCAGTTCTTTTACCAGCTGCTCCTTCTTTGCAATCAGCTTGTCAATCTCGGCGCACTTGGCATCAAGGTAGTTGGCGATTTCTTTTTGTTCACTAGTGGGGCAAAGGCAGAAGGGGACGCAAGACAATTTGTCTTTTGTAAAATGAGGGATAGTTGCCTTGTTACAGACAACATCAATATAACCTTGCTTAACAAGAAACTCTAACAGATAGCGCAAGTAACGGTTGTCAGCATTTCCTTTGCTACGAACGATCATAATGGAATTCTGGACGTAAGTGTCAGAATCCTGCTTTTCAACAATTGCGCTTCCGCCAGCACCGGCACCGCCTTCAACAACCAGCAAATCCCCGACCGAAACACGATATAAATCTTTTTCGATAGGGCTGAACCACATCTTTTTTCGCTCTCCATCAGCCACACCATCAAAATGAACATCAGCAGCACAATAATATGGTTCAAGAGTGTAAGTATCATTGAGCGGTGCATTGCAGAGCATTTTGCCCAGAATAATAGAAAAGTGCAAACCGACACGGCTAAGTTTCCATTCTGCTGGAATTTCACCAATCCACTCAACCCCGCTATCCTTCATCTCCCGCTCACCGCGCACGCCTTTGGTCACAGCCTGTGTAATAACTGCCTGTTTGAGCTTTTTGTATTCCTCGATGCTGGAAATTGTTTTAGAAAGTATGGAATCAATCTCAAGAGTTTTTTGATTTAGGAAAACTGAAATTCTATCCTGCTCATGTTGAGGTGGAAGAAGAATTTTTATGTATTTCAATCCATCCCAGTTTAATCCTTGACGGACACCGGAACCCATACCATAAAATCCTTTTGCAATATCGAATGTATGAAGGTAATAATATAAATAATTGGGAGATTCTGCACCACGAACTCGAATTGAACAATAGGCAGAAGTGATGATTCCTCGCTCAGGGGAAAGACCGACACGCAAGCTGTGCTGGTCGTTTTGTAAATCGGTTAATCTTAGAACGATATCGTTACGGTCAATAATGTTATAACCTTCAAAATTATCAGGCAATAGGCCACCAACAGTTTCAATACTCTTTTGCTTTATCTTTCCGTAACTCAATGATAAAAGATTCTTTTCGCGTAAACCAATATTTTTGTTCTTTACTTGAGAAAATAGCTGAACAAAATATTTGATTTCCCACCCCTCCGGGATCTCCCCAATCCATTCAATGCCGCTGTCTTTCATTTTCCGTGCCATGGTCAGCCCTCCTTATGGAACAGCTCTGCCAGCCCGG
>ERZ1034626.1039-NODE-1039-length-19275-cov-4.436941_pt1 | contig 19275 bp, 17 predicted proteins | sample MGYA00520652_ERZ1034626 | MGnify/ENA primary metagenome ERZ1034626 (study PRJEB33766, sample SAMN09781765) | gut metagenome | biome: gut microbiome | host: Homo sapiens | place: Madagascar | study: EMG produced TPA metagenomics assembly of the PRJNA485056 data... | reverse complement strand
CTAAAAGTCGCCCGTAGAGGTTCGTTTGAGACTCGGCGGGCAAGTTTTCCTTTGATTCTCGCTCCTGGAGTCACGCCTTGGTGACTGGAAAAGAGATTAGTGAAAAATAGACTGATGGCGGGCTGGGCGGCGGGATGACACCTACGATTTATACCTATGATTCGCTATGGGGGCATTGCAATTCGCAAGAAGTTGGTATTGTGCAGAGTGGGGCGGGACGGTATCTTTGCGGGTGGATAGTGATTATCGTCACAAACAAGAATCTTTTAAGCCAAATGAAATGTGTGGAAGCCCGCGGTCGAGAGACACCGGGCTTTTTTGTCTTATCATATCACTTCGGCAGGGGTACATCAACAAGGGGCCTCGACAGGGGTACATCAACAGGAGGCTTCAGCAGGGTGCTACAGCAGGGGTACATCAACAGGGGGCCTCGGCAGGGATGCTTCAACAGGGATGCTTCGGCAGGGGCGCACATCGGCAGGGGCACATCGGCAGGGGTACATCGGCAGGGGGACCTCAACAGGGGGCTTCGGCAGGGGCGCTTCGGCAGGGTAGCTTCGGCAGGGGCGCTTCAACTTTTTCAAAATATTATGAGTTTCCTGTAACAATCAACGGAAATATTCGTTTATATTGTGGAACGACAAGAAAAAGAAGACAAGAGAAAGATTACAAGAGAAAGCAATAGAAAGATGAATAGAGAAGAGTCCATACAGTTCTACAAGGCGCACGCAAAACGGCTGTACAACATCAGCCTGAGGATTGTCCGCGACAGCGGGGAGGCCGAGGAGATCATGCAGGACACTATCCTCCGGTTCATCTCGTCGGATGTCGTTCCCAAAGAGCCGGCGAAGGTGGCGGCGTGGCTCGGCAGAACCTGCATCAGGATGTCAATCGACGCGGTCAGAAAGAAAAGGCGCGAGAAGCTATTTCTTGATGAATATGCGGGCGAGGTCTGTGAATATGACGACGGCGAGTCCGCCGAAGTGCCGGAAGTCAGCTTGGAGGAGGTGCGCGGGGCAATCGACTCCCTGCCGGAGTCCTACCGACTGATTCTCAATCTGGTTCTTGTGGAAGGGCTTGACTATGAGGAGATTTCTGGACTTACGGGCGAACGCGAAGGGACGCTGCGGACGCAGTTTTCAAGAGGGAAGGCTAAATTGGTTGAAAAATTAAGGAGGGTAAGACAATGACGGACATTAATGAATATATTAAAAGAAACGCCTCGGCGTTTGGCACCGCGGAACTTCCGGAAGGACACGAGGGGCGGTTCGAGGCCAAGTTGGACGCCTTGCTTTCCGTGGCAGAATCCTCCGGGCGGGAAGAGCGTAAAAGGCGGAAGACTCGGATGGGAATATTCAGTGTCCTCACCACTGCTGCCGCAGCCGCCGTCGCCGCTGTCATATTCATCAACCGTCCGGAAAGGGAGGTTGACTGGTTCGCCGGCGTGGCCGATGATCCCGTGCAGGTGTATCTGACATATTCAGAGAAAGTTAGCGCTCTTTACGAAGAGATACTCTCCAGGGATCTGGACGGGAGGTGGGAGACTACGGTCGGGAGCATTGCCGGCGAGAACGTCGCGATGATTGACCAGCTGCCGGACGAGCTTGACGACGCTGCCAAGGCGGCCATCATGAAGGAATATTATGGAGAACTTCTTAGAGGATTGGATAAAATTAATAAAATCAAAGAGTTATGAAAAAGTTTATGATTATTGGAGCCGCCGCGCTCCTGTTGGTTTCCGGGGTTGCCGCGATTGCCGCACAGCCCGTTTCAGAGTCGCCGGCCCGCACAACCGAGGCTTCGGCAAAGACGGACTACGTTGACTGCAAGTTCAACTGCCGGGACTTCACCGGACTGGATGTGAGCGGGATCGTGAAGGTAAAGCTTGCCAAGTCCGACTTCTACAAGGTCAAGGTGACGCTGCCGGAGGAACTTGCCGAGTATCTTGATGTCCATGTCAGCGAGGGTGTCCTGAGAATCGGTTGGAGCAAGAACATTCCGTCAAGGATTCAGAGGAAACTTGGCGACTGGACCTGCACGGCTGAGGTCACCATGCCGGAGCTTCGCAAGTTGGAGATGTCCGGGGCGACAAGCCTTTCGTGCGAGGACACATTCGAACTCGGCCACAGGGACTTCTCGCTGGAGATGAGCGGGGCGAGCAGCATCAGTTCGCTGAAAGTCAATGCGGAAGAGCTGGAGGCTGAGATCAGCGGAGGTTGCTCATGCTTGATTTCGGGCAACTTCAGGGAAGCGGATCTGGATCTCGCCGGAGCGTCCAACGGGCGGTTCGAAATCAATGCCGACAAGCTTGAGATCGATGCCAGCGGAGCCACGAAGACCAAGGTCAACGGCGAGTTCGGAAAGGTCGGCGTGGACGCTTCCGGAGCCTGCGACGTGACGCTCAGGGGAAGAACCGGCTGGTTTGAGGTGGACGCTTCCGGGGCGTGCAAGGTCAACGCGCTGAACTTCAATGCCCAGAATGCCGTACTGGAGACTTCCGGAGCGAGCATCTGCAACGTGAACGTTGAGCGTTCGATCACGATCGAGGATGCCTCCGGCGCCTCATCAATCAACTACAATGCCCCGAAAGACCTTGGCGTGAACATCAAGTCACTCGGCAGGTCGGCCTCGCTTAAGAGGGTCAACTAAAAGGGGCGGCCAACAGGGAGCAACCAAGGAATGAACCCAAGGGAGCAACCAGGGGATAAACCCAAGGGACAACCAAGGGTGGTTCTCAGACAGCTTGCAGGGAGGCGTGGCAGAGGGTCGCGTCTCCCGTTTTTGCCATAAAGAGGTACTCGCCGTCGCTGGCCTTGCGGATGCCGAAGGAGACATCGTCGCCACGGTGGACCTCTCGACGGAAATTGATGTCGATCCTCGTGAATATGCCGCTCGACAAAACGCTGTCCGGCAATAGGTTGTAGAACATCTCGATGTAGTGCGTGTTGTTCATATGGCCATTGAAGTCGCACTCGCTGTAGCCGATCTCCTTGTGTCTGATGAAATCCGGCAGGAAGTCGATGATCCGTCTGGGACTCTTGCACGGAGCCGGGAGGTCAACGTCGGTCAAACCGAGTTCCGGAAAGACCGGTCTTCTGGTGGCGATGTCAATCACGCACCATTCGGTCGTTCCTCGGCCAATCTCCTCGCCCTCGGAGTCGGTGATCCGGACACACCTGTTGTAGGTAAGGCCGCTGCCCTTGACCGGCCAGACCTTTACATTGTAATTGTCATAAAGCATAGGGCGCTCGTCAATCTCGAACGCGGAACGGAGAAGAACCCAGGAGCGGCCCGCGTCCCTCATCACGTCAATGCCGCAACCTTCCTTGCGGATGTTCTGACCGATGGCGTTGATGATGCTGCCGCAGATTGACGGCACGGTGGCGTGGCCCTGGAAGTCGATGTGCTCAGGGGCTACTGAATATTCAAAAGTGTTTACTACCTGTCTCATAGTTCCAAATCATTAAGTGAACGTAAAAACAATCTGGTATTTTTTAAACGCTTGCTAAAGCTGACACAAAAATAGCTCATTCGCCGTCTGTGACGAAAGAAGTGTGGTCGCTGGTGCCAAAAATGTAACAAAAGCTTGTTTTGGCGGAAAAATTGCTGTATTTTAGGGACGAATTTAAGGTTCCGCGATTTTCGTCCCAGCAGATTATGGGACAGATTACGGAGACCGGTGACTAAAATCATAGCTATGAACACACCTTTAAGAGTCTCCAAGGGCTATGGCAGCCAAGTGAAGTATGCGGTGCTGATGCCGCTGTTCTACTTCGTGTTCTGTTTCGTCTACAACCCGTTCTCGATGTCGGCGATCTACAATGTTGGCGGAAAGTCGTGGACATTCCACCTTCTGATGCTCACCTGCATCATGGTAGGGACGCTGGCGCTGACACGGCTGGTTTTCTCATTCCTCTACAAGTATATTCCTTTCAAATGGTGGCACTATGCGGTGTGGTGCCTTGGAGAGACGTTGGTGACATCGTTCTTCTTTGCGCTCTACACGTCACTTTTCTACCGTAAGAGCGGCGGGATGCCTTACTTCACGGCTCTCCCCTACTGCTTCAAGACTGTCAGCCTGACGCTGATCTACCCTTACCTGCTGTGCATCCTGCTAAGGATCGTCTCCAACAAGAACGCAGATCTGGCCGAGGCAGGACAGAAGCCGGAGGAGTCGCTGATAAAGTTCTACGACGAGCACAAGAGGCTGAAACTGACGATTGATCCGTCGGCGGTGCTTTACGTCAGCGCGGACGCGAACTACATCAAGATCCACTACATCGAGAACGACAGGGTCAAGGCGTACCAGCTGAGGAATTCGATGAAGAGTCTTGAGGGTGACGCTCAGCGGCATGGGTTCGTGCGCTGCCACAGATCCTACTACGTGAATCCGAGGCACATCAAGGTTTTGAGCAGGGACAGGGAGGGCGTGATCTACACGGAGTTCACCCGTGAGGGAGTCGGACATATTCCGGTCAGCAAGCAGTACTATGACAGCCTCGCCAAGTTGCTGTAGCTCACCGTCTGGAGCTTCGAAAAACCCTTCGACCTAATCCGCTGACGCGCGCGACGGACTCAGGCGCTTTGGCAGACCCTTCGACCTAATCCGCTGACGCGCGCGACGGACTCAGGCGCTTCGGCAGACCCTTCGACCTAATCCGCTGACACGCGCAACGGACTCAGGCGCTTCTGCAAACCCTTCGACCGGGCAATCGTCAGTCAGCCAAACGGCCGAGGATCCTGACATTTGGATCACGCGAGAGCTGGCCGGGATTGGTGCCAGGCTCCCCTTCGGGGACGGTCAGCCCTCTCGCGGCATAAAACTTTGTCCAGAACTCTGTCACCCTGCCGGTACTGTCGTGGAACGACATCGGAATCGTGGCGAAGACCGCCTCCGCGGCAGAATTCTCTCCGTCAGTGCAGTCTGTACCGTCAGTGCCATCAGTGCCGTCAGTGCCGTCAGCGGCACCCCTTTCCCGCTGCCCGCTGAAAACAAACGACATCTGCACAAGCTCCGAGCAATAGACGGCGCTGTCACCAGGCATGAATATGTCATCGTAGGGAAGTCCAAGGAGCCTTCTGGCATTGTCCACGCTCGCCCTGACATCCAATCCATCGACTCTTCCCACAAGCACAGTCTCATTCTCTGACAGCCTGACCAGAAAACTGTCCAACGGACTTTCCACAACACCGGATTCTGGGATCGCCTCGATTACGTTCCCTTCCGCATAGACAGCGACGTGGTCTATTCCAAGTCCGTCCACACCCACGGTCACATCGGTGATGTTGTTGCCATTCCCATTCACGACAAAGAGCAGATCCCCATCCTTCAAATCCGGAGCGTTCGTCGAGGAGCACCCGAGCGCGATAAGGAGAAGGAGCATGTAAACGGCCACGGTCTTGATCAGTCTGGTACCGCAAAAGGCCTTTTTATGTACCAACATGGCAATCATAGGCGATTGGTACATCAAAGAGGCTTCTCCCGTACCGAAGCGGGAAGGTGTCGAAAAACAGGAAGCAGACGGATAGCGGGAAGCTGACCGATAGCGGGAAGGTGTCGAAAAACAGGAAGCTGATGGATAGCAGGAAGACGACCGATAGCGGGAAGGAGCAGACATGCGGGGCAAAACGGAGCCGGACATAAGACTGGATGAAAACTAAAATGATAATGACAATATAAATGAAATGGCCTGACACCTAAAGGATGTCAAGCCATTATACTATCTGGAACACCGTCCGCCAAACTACTCGGCGGAATCATCGTCGCCTCCGTACTGGGAGATGTTGTCGTCAGGAAGGGTGCTGTCGGCGGGGGCGTCGGCGGAAGATCCGGCAACATCCTCGTTCTCGGCATCCTCCTCGCCCTCAAGCCACCTCTCAAGAGCCTCGGCGTCATCGGTCTTCACCTTGATCTTCACGAGATTGATGGAGTCATCAGTCTCGACGGTCACGGCATAGAACGTGGTGCCGTCAGGCTTCGGGTACTTCACAAGGTCAGGAAGATAGTCACTGAACCCCTTTGGATATTTCTCATTGAACGCAGCGGCAAGCGCCTCGGACATATTCTCGTAGCTTACCACGTGTCTTTTCTTCTGATCTGGTGCCATACTCATTTATAAAACCAAATAAAACTATATTCTTAACACAACCGCGGCACATCGTTCCGGAATATGAAATTCGGGAATTTCTGGCCATTGCAAGGTGACGGAAAAGGATCTTTTCAAAAGTCCCTCGTTTTCGGGTGCAATATTAAGACATTTTTCCGAATTGAGAAGCAAACACGCTACTATTTTCTGAAAAAAAACGATTTCTGCCGTTTCTTCTTCTCCGGATCACGTTCGACAAACACCGGCTTCATGGTACGCGGGTCGATTCCGGTGTAGTACATGACAGAAGATGTGGTCATCGGAGTAGGGGTGAAATCCTGCACCTGATCCATGTATATTCCCTTCAGGGCGGGATTCCTCGACAGATTCTCCATGTCCTTCATCGTGCAGCCCGGGTGGGAGGAGATGAAGTACGGAACGATGCCGGTGCGGCGGCCATTCTGCGCGCAGATCTTGTCAAACTCATAGCGGAGTCTCTCGAACAGTTTGAACGAAGGCTTGGCGATGTACTGAAGAACCTTGTCCTCCGTGTGTTCCGGAGCGACTTTCATACGCCCGGATGTGTGGTCAAGAATCAAAGTCTTGAGGTAAGGCTTGGATGTCTCGTCCACAAAGCCTTTCTCATCGAGGAACAAATCGTAACGGATCCCGCTGCCGATGTAGGAATGGCGTATTCCCGGCACGGCATCGACCTTCCGGTACAACTCAAGCACCTGTTTGTGAGAGCGGTTCATATTCGGACACGGAGCCGGAAAAAGGCATGACTTCCGCCGGCACTTGTCACAAAGATCAGGATTCCTGCCCTTCATGCCATACATGTTGGCCGTCGGTGCCCCAAGGTCGGAGATGTTGCCTGCGAACCCTGGCATCTTAGCCAATTTCCTAACCTCGGCGACTATCGACTGCTGCGAACGGGACTGGATGAACTTCCCCTGATGCGCGGCGATGGTGCAGAAATTACACCCTCCGAAGCACCCTCGGTGAGTGATGATGGAATCCTTGATCATGTCATAGGCCGGGATCCTCTTCCCCTTGTAGCGCGGATGCGGCAACTTGGTGAAAGGCAGATCCCAGAACGAATCCATCTCCTCGGTAGTGGACGGTGAATATGGCGGATTGATCTGCACATAGCCGTCACCCACAGGCTCGACGATTGTCGCCGGATGCATCATATTGGCGTGAGTCTCAATCAGATGAAAGTTCTCGGCGAACGCCTTCTTATCCTTCTTGCACTCCTCGAACGAATGAAGCACCAACGGCTCCTTGACCTTCCACTTTCCGCTCATAAGGAAAGCGATCTGCGGGATCCTATGGATTTCGTGAATATTCCTCTGCGCCTCTATGGCCCTTGTCAGCTCGATCATCGGCTTCTCCCCCATCCCGTAGCAAAGGTAGTCAGCCTTGCACCATTGCAGGATGGAAGGCAGCAGCTCGTCCTTCCAGTAGTCATAGTGAGTAAGACGGCGCAGCGAAGCCTCGACACCGCCGATGATGACAGGCACACCAGGATAAAGATCCTTTAATATGTTCGTGTAGACGCTAACCGCATAATCCGGCCTCTGTCCTGCCTTGCCTTCCGGCGTGTAGGCGTCGTCGTGACGGAGACGTTTGCCGGCAGTGTAGTGGTTCACCATCGAATCCATAGCACCGGCGTTCACTCCGAAATAGAGCCTCGGAGCGCCTAACTTCTTGAAATCCCTTAGGTCATCCCTCCAGTTGGGTTGCGGCACGACAGCGACCCGGTAGCCGAAATGCTGAAGCCAGCGGGCTATGCAGGCCGTGCCGAAAGAAGGGTGGTCCACAAAGGCATCACCCGTGAACAGGATGATGTCGATGTAGTCCCACCCTAAGGCTTCAACCTCCTTTTTGGAGGTCGGGAACATATAATCCGTTTCGGACATCGGAAATATTCCTACATTCTTTCAGGCAGTTCGATTCCGAGGATGCCCATCGCCTTGCGAAGGACAGCGGAAAGCGTGTCGATCAGCACCAGACGCATCTTGAGCACATCCTCGTTCTCCTCCTTGAGGATCGGCGTGTCGTGGTAGTACTGGTTGAACTCCTTGGCGAGGTCATAGGCATAGTTGGCGATGACGGCCGGTGAATATGCCTGCGCGCCTTCGGCGACTCTCGCCGGGAAGGTGTTCAGAAGCTTGATGAGTCTGATCTCCTTGGCGCTGAGCTCCACCTTCGGCAGAGGAGAGGCGGAATATTCAATGCCTTTCTCCGCGGCCTTGCGCAGGATGGAGCGGATGCGGGCGTGGGTGTACTGGATGAACGGGCCGGTGTTGCCGTTGAAGTCGATGGACTCCTTCGGGTTGAAGAGCATGGTCTTCTTCGGATCCACCTTGATGATGAAGTACTTAAGGGCACCGAGACCTATCATGTGGTAGAGTTTCGCCTTGTCTTCCTCGCTCATGTCGGCCAGCTTTCCGGACTCGTCGGAAGTCGCCCTCGCCTCCTCGTACATCTTCTGAAGGAGGTCGTCGGCATCCACGACCGTCCCCTCACGGGATTTCATCTTGCCCTCAGGCAGCTCGACCATTCCGTAGGAAAGATGGAATATGTTGTCGGACCATTCGAATCCAAGCTTCTTAAGGATGAGCTTAAGTACCTGGAAATGATAGTTCTGCTCGTTGCCCACAACGTAGACGTGGGAGTCGAGATGGTACTCCGCGAAACGCCTTTCGGCTGTGCCGAGATCCTGCGTGATGTAGACGGAGGTGCCGTCGGAACGGATGAGAAGCTTCCTGTCCAGACCGTCAGCCGTGAGGTCGCACCACACGGAACCGTCCGGATCCTTGACGAACACTCCCATATTCAAACCCTTCTGTACCAACTCTTTGCCGAGAAGGTAGGTCTGGGACTCGTAGTAAACCTTGTCGAATGTGATTCCGAGAGCCTTGTAGGACTCGTCGAAGCCCTTGAGCACCCAGCCGTTCATCCTGGCCCACAGATCGCGGACCTCCTTGTCGCCGGCCTCCCATTTCTGGAGCATCTCGTGGGCCTCCCTAAGGCAAGGAGCCTCCTTCTTGGCGGTCTCCTCGTCCATTCCTCCAGCCACCAGATCATCCACCTCTTTCTTGTAGATGTTGTTGAAAGCCACATACATGTCCCCGACAAGATGGTCGCCTTTGATCCCCGTGGACTCCGGAGTCGCTCCGTTGCCGACCTTCAGCCATGCGAGCATGGACTTGCAGATGTGCACTCCCCTGTCGTTGACAAGAGTAGTCTTGATCACGTTGTTGCCGCTGGCCTTCAGAAGCCTTGACACCGAGTCACCCAGAAGGTTGTTCCTGATGTGTCCCAGGTGAAGAGGCTTGTTGGTGTTCGGCGACGAGAACTCGACCATGATGTTCTTTCCGGTCTTCGGCAGGTCACCGAAGTCCTTGTCGGCCACGATCTCTCCGAAGAGCTCGTTCCAGAATAGGTTGGAGAACAACAGGTTGAGGAAACCTTTGACGCAGTTATATTCAGAGATTTCCGGCACGTTCGCCTTCAGCCATTCTCCGATGGCGTTGCCCGTGTTCTCCGGGGTGGAGTGCGACAGGCGCAGCAGCGGGAAGACGACGAGTGTGAAGTCTCCCGTGAATTCCTTTCTGGTCACGGAGACCTGAAGCGCCGACGGTTCGATGTCGGCGTTATAGAGTGCCTTGATGGCTTCTGAAGCCTTCGAGGCGATAAAAAGTTCCGGGGTCATTAGCCGAGATAGGTTTTAAGAAGTTTGCTTGCGGATGGTTTCTTGAGCTTGCGGATCGCCTTTTCCTTGATCTGGCGGACTCTCTCCCTTGTGAGGTCAAGCCTCTCGCCGATCTCCTCAAGGGTCATCTCCTGGCAGCCGATGCCGAAGAACGACTTGATGATCTCGCGCTCACGGGTCGTCAGGATCTGGAGTGACCTCTCGATCTCCGTGCTGAGGGACTCGTTCACAAGGCCTCTGTCGGCCATCGGCGAGTCGTCGTTAGGAATCACATCCAGAAGGCTGTTGTCCTCGCCCTCTACGAACGGGGCGTCCACGGACACGTGTCTTCCGGACACCCTGAGGGTGTCGGAGATCTTGTCCTGCGGGATGTCTATCATCTCGGAGAGTTCCTCATTGGAAGGGCTTCTCTCGTTCTTTTGCTCGAACTGTGAAAGAGCCTTGTTGATCTTGTTCAGGGAACCGACCTGGTTGAGCGGAAGCCTGACAATCCTGGACTGCTCGGCAAGAGCCTGAAGGATTGACTGGCGGATCCACCACACGGCGTATGAAATGAACTTGAATCCTCTCGTCTCGTCGAACTTCTCGGCAGCCTTGATCAGGCCGAGATTGCCCTCATTGATCAAATCCGGAAGGCTAAGACCTTGGTTCTGGTACTGTTTCGCTACAGAAACAACGAATCTGAGATTGGCTCTCGTGAGCTTTTCAAGAGCTTTCTGGTCGCCCTTGCGGATCCTTTGGGAAAGCTCGACCTCCTCCTCCGGTGACACCAACTCCTCGCGGCCTATCTCCTGAAGGTACTTGTCCAGCGAGGCGCTCTCGCGGTTGGTGATTGACTTCGTAATCTTTAATTGCCTCATATCTACTTGTAATACACAATATTCCCTGACGGAAGGCTGTGATTCCTTTCCGCCAGGGAAAATCTGAATCTCAGCTTTCTATTCCTTGCTGAATCCGAAGAAGGCCTTTCTACCGTTGGCTGTCACGCCCTCGACGTAGACCGCCCTCTTGGCGGATTTGGCGATGTTCAAAACATCCTGAGGTGTGCCTACAGGCTGATCGTTGACATAGGTGATGATCATTCCCTCGGAAGCGCCGGCCTCAAGCATCTTGCCGGTCCCCACGGAAGTCACCTCAACACCTTTCTTCAGGCCGAACCTCTCAAGAGCCTCCTTGGAAGCCTCCTTAAGGGTCGTTCCGTAGAACGCGATCTCGCCGTCACCGACCTCGGTACCGTTCTCGGTGCTGCTGCCCATCAGCGTGACTTCGAAATCCTTCTCATTCCCGTCACGGACAACCGTCACCTTGGCCTTGTCGCCAGGATGGAAGGAATTGACCTTCACCTGCACGGCGGAACCGTTCCTGACTGGCTTCCCGTCGATGGCGATGATCACATCACCTTCCTTAAGGCCGGCCTTGTGGGCGGAGCTGCCTTTCGCAACCTCTCTGATATATACGCCTTCCGGAGAAGAAAGTTTCATTTTTTTCAACATATCGTCAACAGAGTCGTATTTCAGCACCTTGGCGAGGCCCTCGTTGAGATCCGACATCGCGATTCCGAGGACAGCCCTCTTGACGGAGCCGAAATCAATAAGGTCATCGACGATCTTCTTCACGATGTTCACCGGAACCGCGAAGGAATAGCCCGAATAAGCTCCTGTCTGTGAGACGATCGCGGTGTTGATGCCGACCAGCTCGCCTGTCTTGTTGACAAGGGCGCCACCGGAGTTGCCCGGATTCACAGCCGCGTCGGTCTGGATGAAGGACTCGATCTGGATGCCGTTGTTGTTCTCCCTCGGATCATGCGCCATGGAGCGTCCCTTGGCACTGACGATGCCGGCGGTGATGGTAGATCTGAGCTGGTAGCCCAGAGGACTGCCCACGGCCAGCACCCACTCTCCGAGCCTCAGCTGGTCGGAATCACCGAATGGAAGGGTCGGAAGTCCCTGGGCGTCAATCTTTATCAATGCGACATCGGTGGCCGGGTCTGTACCGATCACCTTAGCTTCGTAGGTCTTGTTGTTGTTCAGTGTCACCTGCACCTTGGTGGCGTTCGCGACAACGTGGTTGTTGGTCACGATGTAGCCGTCCGGACGGATGATCACACCAGAGCCGCTTCCCTGCTGCTCCCTTGTCTGAGGCTCGCCGTCCCCGAAGAAGAAGCGGAAGAACGGATCGGCCATCTGATACTTCTGCGTCACGGTCACCTCTACATAGACGACAGCGTCCACGGCGGCCTCCGCCGCATAGGTCAGATCCGGATAGTCCGACTGTGCCAGATTGACAGTCTTTGTGACCGTTCCGTTCTCTGTACTTGTCACATTGTCTCCATCATTCACGGTGGCCGCCTTGACGACACCGTATGCCGCCAGCACGCTGAACAATACTGACAGCACCACTGTTAACAAACCTTTTTTCATTTCAGACATATTATTAAAACTTATTATTGTCAAAAACCGCCGAAAGGATCCAACCCCTTGCCTTTAACCCCGTTAAAGGTGGCCTGCCACCTTTTTCAGGGCTTCCGGAACGGCGTTTCCGGAACCCAAGGCAAAAAATCAAATATGATGCCATAATATTAAGGAATATTAAGGGAATATTCGTATATTTGCCTTTTACAGAGGCCTCCCTTACGGAGTCCGCCACAACAAAGAATTTAAAAACTCTACGAATATGAAATTCAACGTATCAAGCACTGAGCTGCTGAAAGGATTGATGGACATCTCCAAGGCAATCCCCGCCAAGTCCGCGCTGCCGATTCTGGAAAATTTCCTCTTTGACCTCAAAGGCAACATCCTTGAGGTGACCGCATCGGACTCGGAACTCACGCTCAGAACAGAGATTGAAGTCGATACAACACAGGAGGAAGGCAAGATCGCCGTTCCCGCAAGGCACATGATCGATCTGCTCAAGGAACTCCCTGACCAGCCGGTCGCCATCAGCACGGCCAGCGACAGCTCCATCGAGTGCAAGTGGACGAGCGGTAACTCCGTGCTTCCTTTCTTCCCTGCCGAGGACTACCCTGAGATCAAGGGGACGGGCGACGACGCCGAGAAGATCGAGTTCCCGGCCGAGAGCCTCATCGAAGGCATCAACAGCACGATCTACGCCACGGCAGACGATGAGATCAGGCCTGCGATGAACGGTATATTCTTTGACTTCGGCCCCGAGTCCACCACCCTGGTGGCCTCTGACTCGCACAAACTGATCTGCTACACCGCGAAGGAGGTCAAGACTCCTGAGAAGTGTTCCTTCATCCTTCACAAGAAGCCGGCAGCCGTGCTGAAATCCATTCTCGGCAAGGATGACGGGACTGTTGAGATCGCATTCGACTCCAGCACGGTGCTGTTCACATTCGGCAGGACCACTATGGTGTGCAGGCTGATCGTGGGCAAGTACCCTAAGTACCGTGACGTGATCCCTCAGAACAACTCCAGCGTGCTGAAGATCGACAGAGCCCTGTTCCTGAACACCGTAAGGCGTGTGGCCGTCTGCGCCAACAAGGCCTCGAACCACATCAAGCTCGACCTCAAGCCGGGACAGATGGAGATCACGGCGCAGGATCTCGGTTTCGCCATCGCCGCCTACGAGAAGATCAGCTGCGACTACAACGGTGACGAGCTTTCCATCGGGTTCAAGTCCACATTCCTCACCGAGATCCTCGCGAACATGAGCTGCGAGACTGTGGTGATGAAGTTTGCCGACGCGCGCAGGGCCGCCCTTATCATTCCTTCCGAGGACGAGGAGGAAAGCGGCAAGATCTGCGGAATCCTGATGCCTATCATGGTCTAATCCACGTAATTGACAGGCTATGGAACTTTCTCTTGAGAGGCCTCTGCTTTTCTTCGACATCGAGAGCACGGGGCTAAGCATCGTGAATGACTGCATCGTGGAACTCAGCTTCGTCAAGGTGTTCCCTGACCACCACCACGAGGTCAAGACGTGGCGTGTGTGTCCGTGGGACTACACCCTCCGCAGGCAGCACCCCATGGATCCGGGCGCCAGCCAGGTGAACGGCATCAAGGACGAGGATGTGGCCGGTGAGAAGAAGTTCATCGAGATCGCTTCCGAGGTTGTGGAATGGCTGAAGGACAGCGACCTGGCCGGCTACAACTCCACGAAGTTCGACCTGCCGATGCTGGCCGAGGAGATCGAGAGGGTGAGGGCGTACTGCAAACGCAGGATCGAGGATCCGAAGAACACTCCGGAGAACAAGGCGAAGGCCCAGGCTACACTGGAGGCGACGGACATCGACCTTCACTCCAAGCAGATGATCGACGTGCAGACAATCTACCACTACATGGAGCCACGCAACCTCAAGGCCGCCTACCGGTTCTACTGCGGCGGCGAGGACTTCGAGAACGCCCACTCGGCGGAGGCTGACACGATGGCGACCTACGAGGTGCTGAAAGGCCAGCTGGACATGTACCAGTCGCCGACGAAGTACCATGAGGTGACGCTGAAGAACGATGTGGAATTCCTCTCTGGAGTGGCCGGAAGGCCCCGCACCGTGGACTACGCGGGAAGGCTGGTCCTCGGCAAGAACGACGAGCCTACGATCAGTTTCGGGAAGCACAAGGGCAGGACGGCCAGGGAGGTGTACGAGACCGAGCCGGCCTACTTCGCCTGGATCGACAACGGTGAGTTCACGATGGACACGAAGCGGCAGTTCGCCCGCCTGAAGGAGCAGTTCGAAAAGGAGAAGAGAGAGGCGGCCAAGGCTCGTGAAGCAGAGATGAGCAAACCTCTTGAGGGTGAGGCGTTTGACAGCGCAATCGCCGGCCTTAAGGACAAATTCGGAGGCGGCAGGCTTTTCTAGGGTGTCCGGGCGCTTGTCGCAAGCACCGACAATGACCCGCCCCTTCTCGCCGACAACCAAGCGCGCAAGATTGATTCATGAATATAATCGTAAAGACATCGACCGGCAGGATCGTCGTGCGGCCGGACACGACATGGGAGAAGGACAATGAGGATTTCTACCCTCCTGAGTTCGTGGACGAGCTGACATATTCGCCGGTACTTTCCGCCCGCATCCTGAAGCCGGGTCGGAGCGTCGGCAGGAAATTCGCGTCAAGATACTACGACTCAGTTGGTTTCGGAGTCCTCCTCTACCCGGAGAATATGCTTGACGGCACCCCTGAAGGTTACGCCCAGGCCATCTGTCTGGATCACACATCCTTTCTGCCCACGCCGATGTTCCAGCCGCAAAGGCTGGAAGAAGATGGCCGATTCAGTCTATTCAGAAATGAAGTTGAGCTTTTCACTTTCGACCGCCCATCCTTGAATATGATCGAGGACGCTCTCGTGGAAGCCACAAAGCTACTCTACATCCGCACCGGCGACCTCATCGCCGTAGAACTTGCATCCCGCAAGCCGCTGACAATCCGCCCCGATGTAAGCTCTCACATCACCGGCACTTTCGACAACAACGAAATCATTGATTTTCAGATTATTTTCTGAACGACGTTTCGTGATGGCCAGGGTTCAGTGAAGTGTCACCACAAACCCTCCGCGCTTCGCGCTCCGTCCCTCCCAGCCTATGGCTGGGTCCCTCCCGCTTATAGCCGCGGGTGGCTAAGGTTTGTGGTGACACTTCACTGAACCACAGTAGCAAAGTTTAGTAGCGACACCTCAATGAACAATGGCAACCAATAATATAGGGCTGGTCGTGATGGCCAGGAGATGCCAAGTACATAATCTCAATAGCCACCGAAAAATCAAAAGTCAAATTTTGGTAACGTGCAAAATTTGACTTTTGCCTTTTTTCGGTGGCTAACTGATACTTTATCGCTTCGACAAGCCCAGCGACCAGTTTTTCCTTCTGGAAGTCCAGCGTGCAGTCACTCTTTCAGGGAAATCGGCGACCAGTTATTTTATCAGGAAGATCAAGGGCCTACTATGCCATCAGGCGGTGAAAGCCGGTTGCGATGCGGTCAAGGCCTTGCTGGAGACGGGCGCGCGGGCAGGCCAGATTTATTCGCATGAAGCCGTCGCGACCGTACATCACGCCGGAGTTGATCCAGACCTTCTCGGTCTGCAACAGACTGTTCTCGATGTCGTTGGCGCACATATTCAAAGCCCTTACATCCACCCAGGCCAGATAGGTGCCTTCAAGCTTGGTGACCGGGAACTCCGGCAGACGCTCCTCGAAGAACGAGACCATCGCGCGATAATTCGCGTAGATATATTCATTCAGCTCCTTGAGCCACGCCTCGCCCGCGTTGTAGGCCGCCTGAAGGGCGAGAACGCCGAAAGGATTGACATCACAGAGTTCGTTGATGTTGATGACCCGGTCGATTAGTTTCTTCCAGTCAGGGTTGTTGGTGATGATGTTGGAGATTCCGAGGCCGGCGATGTTGAAAGACTTGCTCGGCGAGTTCATCGTGACGGTGTTGTCCTGCGATGCCTGCGAGAGCGATGCCATCGGAGTGAAATGATAGCCAGGCATTTCCAGCTCGCAATGAATCTCGTCGCTGATGACGATCACGCCGTTGCGGCGGCAGATGTCGGCCACCCGCTCCAGATCCTCCCTCGGCCAGACGCGGCCGCACGGATTGTGAGGGTTGCAGAAGAGCAGCACCTTGGCCATAGGGTCGGCGGCGCGCCTCTCAAGATCCTCGAAATCAATGTACCAGGTGGCCTGATCACCTTCGGTGTCGTAGATGAGATTATTGATGGACAGTTCGCAGAGAGTGTTCTTCGCAGTGGAGAAGAAACAGTTGTAGGCGGGACTCTGGATGATCATCTTCGGCAGTTCGCCGTGGGGCCCGCGGCCATGATCAGGCTTCTCGACAACCTCGCCTCCGACGATCTCGTACTGCGTCAAGGCCTTGACCACCACAGACATGGCAGGTACCACGCCAGGGATGTAGCTGTACCATTCCTTCTCCGTGTGCCAGCCCCTGCGACGCTCCCACCAGTCGATGGCAGCCTCATAGTAGGAATCCGGCACATGCGTGTAGCCGAAAATCCCCTGATCGACCCTGTTCCTAAGCGCCTCCACAATCTCCGGCGCAACCTTGAAGTCCATGTCTGCCACCCACATAGGGATGACATCCTCATCAATCGGCCCGACCGGACTCTCGGCATCCCACTTCACGCAGTTGGTTCCGCGCCTGTGGGTCAGTTCATCAAAATTATATTTTCCCATAATAAATGAATATTTCCCCTCAATCACAAGCCTTGCCATCTTCTCTTATCCGCCATAACAAAAGGCGGGGAATGATTCCGGGAACGCGGCGCAAGGCAATTTCAGCCTATTCCCGGACAATTAATCTTCGAAGATAGCAAAAAACAATTATATTTGCGAGCGATGAAGACTTATGAATATATTCTGTCGGCCACGATCCTTCTCGTCTGCATCTGCGGATGTGCGAGGAAAAGCGCCGTGGCAACGGCTGCTGACGAGTGCGAGCCGCTGTTTCTGGCAGTTCGGCCGCTACCGGAGGGAGGATATTCACTGATCTCACTCTCCCCTTTTGACGGTTCCCGCGACACGCTGATCATCAGCCGCCCGCTGAGCAGACTGATCGTGATGAGCACCTCGCACATCGGCTTCCTCCGCGCCATCGGCGGCGAAGACGCCATTGTCGGAGTCTCGGGCGCTGAATATGTCTACGACTCCACCGTGAGGGCAAGAATCGGCGAGGGCAGAATCCTTGACATCGGCTACGACGCAAGCCCCGACTATGAGAAGATCATGGCCCTGAAGCCGGAACTAGTCCTTACATATTCAGTGTCACCCGTCAAATCACAGTTCCTCACCAAGCTGGAGTCCCTGGGAATCAGCACTTTCACCGTCAACGAGCATCTGGAAAGCCACCCCCTCGCCCGCGCCTCCTATGTCCGCCTTTTCGGAGCGCTGACTGGAAACATGTCCGCGGCGGACTCGGTTCTGGCCGTGGTCTCGAAGAATTACCAAGCCCTGAGGGACTCCGTCAGAGCCCTGATGACCGTTCCGGGCGAGGGTCCACAAAGCGCTGATGCCGAGCAAAGAATATGTGCGAGAAAGATTCTGGTCAACATCCCCTACAAGAATCAGTGGTTCATTCCCGGCCAGGAGAATTACCTCTCTCACCTGGTGCGAGATGCCGGTGGAGAGATTCTCGGTTCAGAGCCAGGCACTTCCATCTCCGGACAAATCTCCGTCGAGCGGGCATATTCATTATCCAAGGAAGCCTCCCTTTGGCTGAACGTCGGATGGTGCCGCACACTAGACCAACTCCTGTCCGTCAACCCCCTCTTCGGTGACTTTCTAATGAATATTCAGAAAAACGCCGCCGCGAATGGTTCCGATTCCGCAAGTGGTTCCGATTCCGCAGGTAGTTCCGATTCAGTGGGTAGTTCCGCTTCAGCAGGCAGTTCCGCTTCAGTGAATGGATTTGTCTCCGCAGGAGGTTCCGCGTCCGTGGGAGGATCCACTTCCGTGGAAGGTTCCGCTTCAGTGGGCAGTTCCGATTCAGTGGATAGTTCCGCTTCAGTAGGTAGTTCCGCTTCAGCAGGTAGTTCCGCTTCAGCAGGCAGTTCCGCTTCAGCAGGCAGTTCCGCTTCAGTGGATGGATTTGTCTCCGCAGGAGGTTCCGCGTCCGTGGGAGGATCCGCGTCCGGAGATGAATCCACCCATGCTGATGATCAAGCCTCGCCCCAAGTCATCTGGAACGACAATTCCCGCCGAAACGCCAAAGGCGGCAACGACTTCTGGGAAAGCGGCGTGGTCCGCCCCGACCTAATCCTCCGCGACCTGATCCGAATCCTAAGCGGCAGCACCCCTGCTACTCAACTTACTTATTATCAACCCGTTGAATAAGACACCTCTCCCGCCTCAATCCATTCCTCTTCTTCCTCCATCCCTTTCCTCCATCCCTTTCCTCCATCCATCTTCTCCATCCATCTTCACCATCCATCTTCTCCATCCATCTTCTCCATCCATCTTCTCCATCCATCTCCTCCATCCATCTCCTCCATCCATCTCCTCCATCCATTTCCTCCATCCATCTTCTCCATCCATCTTCTCCATCCATCTTCTCCATCCCTTTCCTCCATCCCTTTCCTCCATCCATCTTCTCCATCCATCTTCACCATCCATCCTTTCCTCAACCGCATCCCTATCCTCACCTTCTACTACGTCCTTAACCTTTTCCTCCATTACGTTCCCAATTCCAACTTCCATCACGTCTCCGATTCCATCCAACATCACGTTCTAAATTCCACCATCATTCCTTCCTAAATTTAATCCACGCCCCACGAGCGACTTCTAGGCAGAATCACGCCCGCAGGGTCCCGCTTGATACCCACAAAGCGACTTTCCACGCAAATCTCGCCCGAAGACTCCCGCTTGATACCACGCGAGCGAGTTTCCACGCAAATCTCGCCCGAAGACTCCCGCTTGATACCACAAAGCGACTTTCCACGCTATTCTCGCCCGAAGACTCCCGCTTGATACCCACAAAGCGACTTTTCACGCAATTC
>ERZ1034626.1037-NODE-1037-length-19341-cov-28.179197_pt1 | contig 19341 bp, 2 predicted proteins | sample MGYA00520652_ERZ1034626 | MGnify/ENA primary metagenome ERZ1034626 (study PRJEB33766, sample SAMN09781765) | gut metagenome | biome: gut microbiome | host: Homo sapiens | place: Madagascar | study: EMG produced TPA metagenomics assembly of the PRJNA485056 data... | reverse complement strand
AAGATGAACTATCAAATGAAGAACTAGTATTTGCTACTTCTTTGGCTCTTAGATATAGTAAAGGAGAAGACGGAAAATATACAACTTCTGACACTTCTGACTATTTTGAATATAGAGATAGTCAAATCATAAATAGAACAGAAGATATGGCTGGTAGAACATTTGCAAGTCTAACCGGTCTTGATTTATCGGATAGAGCTAGAACTATTCTTAATGAAGAAGAATTACAAAAATATAAAGTTCTTGAACAAGATGCGGGAAGTAGTTTTTCTGGTCTTAAGCAAATAAGTCCGGAACTTAACGATTTGTATGCTGTTCGTGCTGCTACAGAACTTTCAAGTAAAATGTTAAATTCTGAACTTGTTCGTACTGTAGATGAAGTTAAAAGCTATGCCAATATGCTTCATAACACTATGAATGAAGCTCGTGTTACAGCTATAGAACAAGCTAATAAAACTATTCTTAATCTTTATAAGAAATATGGTTACAATGTAGAAGATTATATAACTAAGTCATATGGCTATGAACCTGGCAATATTAATGTTCTTTCTGAAAATGAACGTAGAGATTTAGATGATGCACTAAAAGTTCTTGCTTTAACTAAGTCATATAATAAATATCTTGGAATGCAGCTTGAAATGATGTTTAGACAGTATGATGCTATTGAAGCTAGTAGAGATAGTGCTGATAATAGTGTTGACAATGACGAACAAGGTGAGGAAAACACCACAAATTCAGAAGCGATTGCAGACACGATAACTCAAGATGTGAACAATACTACGGAAACAATAACACAAGCCAACACAGGGCAAGAAACGCAGCAACAGGAAGAAAATCAGCCAGCAATAGACCCACAAGAAACGGAAAGCAGAACTCCTGCTTATTATGCTAAATTTCAGTTTATAAAAGGTGTTCTAACTAGTATTAGACATAGTAATACAGATAATGGTGGTGCTGTAGTATATGATAACAACGATGGCACTTTTACGCTTGATGTAAGAAATGATAAACGCGCTCTTAATGATAATAGATTTTTTTCTAATGCTGATGAAGTAGATTTAATGCGTCCTTACGAAGTAGTAGAAAAGCCTATTCTCAAAAAGAACAAAAAAGGCAAACTTGTAATATATAAGCAAGGTACATTAGTTAATACTGATACTTTGGAATATCAAGCTGCTCAACAAGCAGAACAACAAGTAGAACCACAAAATAGTCAATCAAATGTAGAACAAAACACTGAAACAAATGAAGAACAAACAATAGAACAAGGTACTGATGATGTTACAGAACAGAATACAGAAACAACTACTCAGCCTATAGAGGGTAACACTGAAAGCATTAAGGATAATGTATCTGACAACCCTTCTACGGGGGGTGTAGTTGAAGAAGATTCTCAACCTGCTCCAACAGTTGCTCCGCAAGAACAACACAAACCTTCTACAGAAGCTACAACCTCTGTATATGATGATGTTGTTCCTGATGAAACAACTACAGAAGATGAAATTCGTATGTCTAGTCTTGGTAGATTCCAAAGAGAATTTAAAGCTAATAACGATGTAGATTTAGATGCTATTGCTAAAGAAATCATAAATACTGAAGTTAAAAAAGGACAGGACAGACAAGTTGTAGAAGCTGCTGTTAATAAGTCATTAGCTATTATCAAAAGAGTTATTGAACGTAAAAGAGGTAAAACTCCTGAGTCTACAATGAAAAGTTCTATAGACGATGTAGTTGTAGAGTCTAGTATCGTAGAACTTACAAATAAAAATCCTTTTGTTGAAGATTATACCAATGCTGTTAAAAATATGATAAACGAGTTTTGTAAAGAACTTGGCATCAACGAATATAATGGTAAAAAGTATATAAATCTTGAAGATTTACTTAGATATGTAAATATTATATCTAATGATAGTCAAATGTCTAATATGATATTCGATGGTCTTAAAGTATATCTTAATACGGCTGAGGCTAAAACAAAGTTTATCACTACAGATGAAACTCAAAACAGTGACACTCTTAAAAAGAATATTGCCAAATCTGCTGCTCAACGTTATCAAGAAAGATTTTCAGATACTACTGTTCAAAGAGTTAATATATGGGACCTTCGTAATTCTCTTTCTTCTAAAAAAGAAATTGAAGAATTTGAAGAAGCGATTGAAGCTCTTAATAAAGGAGATAAACTTACATATACAAGAGAAGATAATAAAATTGTTCTTAAAGATACAAAAGGAAGAACAATCGGTACTCTTAGTATACCTAGAGTAAATTCTAAAACAGGAGCTTATGAAATGACTAATGATGGTTGGAAATATGATATTCTAACTCAATCTGGTGGTACTATAAATAGCAAACTTAAAGCTTTATTTTCTCATTGGCTTAATGAAGAAAATGATGCTTGTAAAGAATTGAATGCTATTATATACGAATTAGCATTTGAAAAAACAAGTCCTGAAAGAAAGCAAGAACTTCTTGCTAAATTTAATGAAAATGAAGAAATTAAAGCAGCTAAAGCACAGGGTTATATTGATAACAAAGTAGGAAATGGAAAACTTATAAACGGACTTGTTAAACTTTGGAGGTATCAAAGTTATTCTGATGGAAAGATTACACTTTCTAAAAATAGACGTATTGCCATGTCGTTAGATTCTTGGTTCTCTAAACTTCGTAACAGCTATGATGGTGTAAGGTATCTTATAAATAATGATAACGGAGAGGTAGAAGTTGCTAATATAAGTGATGGAGAAATTATTAGAGCTTCTGAAACCAATGGACAAGAAGCAGCACTTCCAGCAAACAAAGCTATAGCTGGTGGTGTTAATCCTGTTGTTCATAAATTAGCTATTTCTTCTAGAACACCAAATACTCTTACTGTTTCTGGTATGCCATCTATTAATTTCTCAGGTGTTGGCAAAATGAATACATTCGTTCTTCTTCCTAATAGAAACGGAAGTTATGAATATGTTCAAGCTTATCCTGCTGATATTACTGATAACTATATTGGAAAAGAAGCTAAAGAAATTATTAAAGCTTTTCAAAACAAAGTATTGGAACTATTAGATAATCATTCTGAGAATCCTACTCAAAAAAGTTTTAATGAAGTAAAAGACTTTGTAAAATCTGTTCTTAGTAATCGTAATGGAAATAGTAGTTTATTTTGGAATTTAACACTATTTGAACAAGATAATACTTTTGGTATTAGTTTGAATAATGAAACTAAAATAGTCATAAATGCTAAAGATGGAAACGTAGATGTTTCTAAATCAGAATATGAACTAAATACTAGAGGATATAGACAAAAACGAATGGCATTAGAAAGTCAGAACGCAAAGGACGCTATTACTGAACTTCTTAATAACCTTAGATTCAATCTTAATCCTACATATATTGCTTCAGATAATGCTACAAACACCATTTTAAACGGTATAGCAAAACGTAGAAATGGAAAATTTGAAATAACTATAGGTGACAAAATTTGGAGTTATGATAGCTATAATGCTTTTGTTCTAAATAATAATCTAGTTAGACTTAATACTAAGCCAAATGAAAGAGGAACAAGTAATTTCAATCCTCGTGGTAGTAGAACACAAAGTGCTAATCAAGTATTAGAAATTAGAATAAATAATGGAACTACCTCCCCCATAGAGGGTACTACTGAAGAACAACAATCTGTAGAGCCTGTTGTTCCTAATGTTAAAAATGTGTCTATTCCTGAAAAAGCTCTTGCTATTCTTAATGGAACACAACAGAGTAAGCATGTAGGAAATGATATTGCTGCTTTAGTGTTCAATGGCAAGCAGTTAAAATCGTTAAAAGACTTGGAATTGTTACCGGAAAAGCTTATCTTTGACGAGAATTTCAACAAGCGACAAGGATATGAAACTATAAATGCTGAATACAATGATAAAACAAAGAAAATCACTGTAGGTCCACGTTGGCTTGACATGTTTAATAATCCTACTACTCGTAATCAAGCTATTCGTAAGCTTATACATGAGCAACTTCATTATAAATTAAGTAAAAGTAAAGGATATGTAAGAAGTGTCCAATCTATATATGATGAATTTAAGAAATACTTAGATGATAACAAGGTTCCAAAAGATGCTCATATTAGAGCTTATCTATTTGAAAACGAAAGTACTGAACTTAGAGCCTTGGAGGAGTTTCTTGTTGAGTCTTTAACTAGTGAAGAACTTGCTAGGTATCTTAATAGTATTGAAACTTCTGTTCCTACTAAACGTGGTGCTAAGAATTTATGGCAAAAGATACTTCAAACTCTTAGTGATATTTTTGGTTGGAATGTAAATAAAGGAAGTCTTTACGAAAAAGAATTAAATACTATTAGGGATTTGCATCTTAGTAATGAAGACATAGAACAAAATGTAGAAACACAAACAAATAATAGTGAATCAAATGTTGAACAAGAAGATAATAACAACGATAACAATCTTCAAGAAAACAATGATAATAATATTCAAGAAAATAATAAAACAAATGAAGAAAAAATAGAAGTACAAGACGAAGAAACAGAAGAAATCGATGAAAGCAGTGATGATTTTATAGATATTAGTGATGATTTGATAGATGAGTTTGAAAGTAGTATTACAGAACAACCTGTTTCACAAGCAGAACCTGTTTATACTAAAGAAGAACAAGATATATTAAGTCGTGCTCCTAGAAATGCAAAAGGTCAACTTCTTGCTCCTAATGGTACCATATCTAATCTTACTGAAAAGCAATATGCTCAAGTAAGAACTAAAGCTTTTAAAGATTGGTTTGGTGACTGGGAAACTGCTAATAATTTATTAGCTAATTTAGATAAAGTTGATAAGTCTTTAGTAGATGTAGAGCGACATTATAAACTTTGGAGAAAAGATAAAACTAAAGGTAACAATACACTTAGAATTTATCTTAAAGATCATTCAAAAGGATATTTTGAACTAGTTAAAGATCTTGAGTTTGGAATGTATTCTGTACATTTTAAAACTGCTAGAGAAGGTGGCAAGTATAATTCTGAGGCTACAATTAGTACAAAAGAAGATAGAAAAACTTTATTTAAGGAATTAGTTAAACTTATTCCTGAAGGTGCTCAAGTATCTACATGGGGGGAACTATCAGAAGATGGTATTAAAGGACTTAATAATGTAGGTAGGGACTTTACTAAAGTAGGAGAAAGAGAAGTTACTAAAAAATCAGACGGTTCTAAAGTTAATATTCCTATATATCAAAAAGGAGAAGGTGTTTCTAAAGTAGTTGATGAAAATGGTGAGCCTTTAGTTGTTTATCATAGAACTCCTAATGTATTTAGCGTATTTGACGTTAATAAAATAGGAAGTACTACTGATTCTGGACAATATGGTAAAGGTTTCTATTTTGGAATAGATAACGATAGAGCAGAAGGTGATAATCTTATTGAGGCGTTTCTTAATATAAAAAATCCGTTTTATATTACAGAAAATTCTCATTCATCTGTTCTAGCAAATGTTTTTAATAGAGAAGAAAAAGAATATCCTAATTGGGCTAAAAATAGATTCAATAAAGATGAAATACAAGAATTAAACAGTAAAGATGGAGTAATAGATTTAGTTGATGATAATGAATTTGTAGTTAAAAATTCTAATCAAATTAAATCAGCTACAGATAATATAGGAGCTTTTTCTACTGAAGATAATAATATTTATCATAGTAGTGTAACAGAAGAACGTATTACTCTTATGCCAAATGTGCCGTCTATTGCGTCAATATCAGATATGCTTCCATTAGAGCAGCAGCCCGAATTTGACGCTCTTGTGGCTTCTGCTGAGTTTGAAACGTCTTGTCGATAGTTTGTATCAGTCAGCAAATAAAATGGCTGAAATCAAATAAAAATAAATTAAATAAACTTTTATATTATGAGTTGTAATGTTTATGTAGATAACAATGAAGTTAGTAATGCTATTATAGCAGTTAGTAAAGGAAATAGTGTTCTTGCTACTCGTTATATGACAGAACTTCATAGTCCTAAGTTTGTTAAAAGACTAAAGGACAGAATGGAAATTGATGTAAACAATATTCCTAAAAAAGATCTTGAAGAAGTTATTAAACTTCTTCAAGAATATCATAATAGTTTATATCCTGATGTAAATTATAGTACACAACTAAATACTAGTGACTCTCCAGTCACTAGATTCGGATATGATAGTGTTGCCACTCGTGAAGAAGGAAAAAAGCATGCTGCTAATTTTATGCTTAGTGCTTATCATCAACTTCTTCATGAAAAAGACAAAACAATTACTCAAGTTCTTAAAGAGTTTAAGGATAAAACAGGTAAAGATATTTCTCCTAAAGATTATTTTGCAAACACTTGTATAGCTAAAGTTAAGAAACTTATAATTGAAAGACTTGTAAATAAAAACTTAGCTACAAAAGAAGAAGTTCTTAAACTTATAAAAGAGAATAACACAGCTAAGATTGAAGAACTATTTTCAAAAGATGATAAACTTGAAAATAGAAATCTTATGGCTTTGTATAAAGAAATACTTGGAAATAGAAGAGGTTTCTTTGAAGAAGTATTTCGTAATAACGCTCTTGGAGAACTTAGACTTAAAAAGACACCAATAAGTGAAGATATTACTTATGAAGCAATAGATGAACAACTTGATGATGATTCTGAAACAGGAGAGAGTAATGGCTCAAGTTCTGATGACAAAAATAATTCTATTAAAGAATTAAATGAAAAACTTGGAGACTATAATAACTTTATGACTCATGTTGGAATGAGCATTAGAGGATATTTTTCAAGTTTACCTAAACTTCTTAATGGAGAAAAGGCTGATGGTAAATACGTTCAAGATACAAATAATGCTTTTGGCATAGCAGATACAATGTCTGCCGCTCAATGTATTACAGTTTTATATTCTTATGGTAATTTCACTAATCGAGCTACTATGATAGAAAGTATTAGAGAAATTGCTAATAATATTCCTGGAATGGCAGCTTTTAATCAGTTTGCGGATTATCTTGAAAAGAATCTTAATTTTGCTTTTGAAGTATATCGTACATTTAGTAAAATTGTAGTAAGTAAAATGGAAACTACAGATGCTAGTGGTGAGTTTAGTAGTAGGACTACTAATAGAACTGCTGATAAACTTACTACCTTGAAGTTTGAATTTTTCAATAGTGCTAAAGCAACAAGTGTTCGTTCAGAAACTGAGCATAGTTCTGATATGATTGATAGTATAAATACGAAATTAATAGATTTACGTAAGTTTAGAACTGAACTTGATAAAAGAAAAGGCATAGAACAAGAAGATATAGAGGCTTTTAATTCTGATGTGAAAGATATAGCAACGGACTTATATAATGTTCTTAAAAGATATTATCCTACTATTTCTGATAAAGCTATTATAAATTATGTAAATTCTGACAATAAGGTTGATGCCTTGTCTAATTTAGCAAATATAGCTAAACTTACAATAAAAGGGGCTGAAAACAGTAAAAGAGTTTATGATAGTCGTCAGGCTGATATAAGTGCTCTTTATAGTAAAAAGGGTAGTTTAACTAAAGCATTAGAAAATGGAGAAACTGTTAAAGCCGCAGCATTTGACGAGATAGAGAAAAACCTTTCTCAATTATATGCTATTGATTATGTTAGTAAAGAAACGCAACAAGCTGCATATCAGCTTGCTACTGCTCTTGCTAAATTTAGTCTAATTAAAACAGAACTTAATTCTAGAAATGTTCATGGTAATCAATCATCTGATGTTATTAACAACAGTATGATTACTAATATTATAAATACTCTCAAAAACCAAACTGCTTTAGAGAATTTTGGTAAATATAAAGGACAGTCTAGACAATATGATTTCAGCAACATTATGATTGAACATCGTGATGATACTGGACGTCTTATTAATTATGGTTTGTTTACTCAGGATCCAAAGAGTAAAGAACTTACTCCTACTCCTTATGCACATAGATTGCTGCAAAATACATTATTTGCTGGAGCAGGAACTGTTGTAAATGGTAAAAACGTTCTTTATTCAGAGATGAGTAGAGGAGATTATACTACAACTGCGTTTATAAATTTCTTTAAGACAGAGGATGATTATAGTCAACAAGAAGAAGCAGATAAGATAACATTTGCTGAATATTTTATGCGTATTCCTTCTGATGCTCCAAAGAATTTTATAATTAAAGCTCCTAAGTATTCAGTTGCTGGTTTGTTTACAAAAGATGGATGTAACATTAATCATTCTATTTTTCAACAATTTAGACATATATTTATACAAGAACTTCAAGATATAGCTACAGCCGTAAATGTTCTATTTGAAAATGAAAGTGGAAAAGTTCGTCTTGATACAGATACTAATTCACCTACTTATGGTATGCCTATATTTAAGCCAGGATATGCTAATGATTCTGAAACTGCTCGTAAGCTTTACAATAATTATCATACAAAGAAAGGTAAAATTCTTAAGAAGCTTTCTACAGGAGAATATGCTTTAGTAGGAGATGTATTTACTAGTGATAGATTTAAAGTAACTGTCCTTAATAAGAATGGCAAATATGAAGCTGTCAACTTTGCTGATGATATATTAAAGAAGTTCAACCTTCTCTACGGGGGAGCTAATAATACTTATCTTCATACAACTACTACAAGCAATGGCGTACAAGTAGAACTTACAGATGAACAAAATGCTATTATAAATGAACAAATTTCTAAATTTGTTGTAGCATACTCTGGTAGAGCTGTTCAACAACTTGAAATTTATAAAAATTTTATTCCTGAAGGAATGCTTACTAAGCTTACTGCTGCTGAATTTGCACTTAATCATAGACTTATGTACACTAACTTTAATGATTTATTTGAAGGTGATACTAAGTTTTATAAAGATACACAAACATTTCTGAAGCGAGCTAAAGAGGCACAAGGTTCTGGTGTTCCTTATGGTATTGTAGACTATTCTATGGACTTGGCTCAAGAACCTACTATAATAGATAGTCCTTTAAATAATATAACATTTAACCATATTTCTGTAGATGGTGTTACTTCACAAGTTAAAATAAATCAATATAATAAGTTTAGAGGAGTAACAATTAAAAACATTGTTAGAACTGGTGATACTATTGGAACTTTTGTTACAGATAAAGATGGTAATCTCGTTAAAGATAAGAATGGTAATTATAAGTTTAAAAAGACAGGAGTTCTTGCTGATACTTTAATAGATGCTCTTGTTGTATCTGGAATGAGTGAACCAAATGCCAAAATTCATGCAGCTAACATGATGGCTGGTTATGCAAATACTACTGTAAATGATGCGCAATCTTATATTACTTTTGAAGAATGGGTTCGACGTATTACTGCTCGCGGACAACTTCCACAATATAAAAAATTGATTGATGCTGTACTTGATGAAAGTAAGCCTCTTGATGCTAAAACAATAGGTGAATTTATTCAAGTTCAGAAGAACTTTTATTATGACCAATATTATAATGCAGAACTTGGTGTAATTGTTCCTCGTCAAATTAAAAATGCAGAATTTGTAATTGTTCCTCGTCTTGTTCGTGGTACACAACTTGAACAAGTATATAACTTAATGAAAGAATTTAATATTGACCAGCTAAATACAGAAGAAACTTCTAAAGCAGGTAAATGTAATGTTCTTACAATATGGGATAATGAAGGAAATATAACAGATAAAAATATAGCAGATTTTAGAGCTAATGCAGTTCATGCTACAGAATACTATAATTATAATTATCTTTATACTCAGCAAGAAACACCTCAACATCTTGCAGCTGAAAATAAAGCAGGTATTCAGATAATGAAGAAAATTGTAGATAATATTGATAAATCTAATGAAGCTCTGTATCCTCTTAAAGAAAAGTTCTTTAAGCTTTATTCTCAAAATATCGTTGATAGTTATGAGAATCTAATGAAAGAGCTTAATATAAAAAGAGATGAAAATGGAGAAATAAATGCTTTTGACCAAGCTATTCTCTATGATATGCTTAAAGATGAAGTAGCTCGTCTTGGTCTTGATAGTAATATGATGGACTATGTTACTCTCGATAAAGATGGTGTTCCTATGATGCCAACTTATATGAGTAATGTATCTACAAAGCTTGAAAGTATTGCTCAAAGCATGTTCAATAATCGTATTACTCGTCAAAAACTTCCTGGTTGGCATGCTGCTCAGATTACTAATGTTGGCTGGACTGCTCTTAGTGATACTGTAGAAAAGCGTAAGTATGATGGAAAGTTAAAGTATCATCCAGAAGGTAAACCTTATGTAGAAATAATGCTTCCAAAAAGTAATTTTGAAGGATTAAAATATACTAAAGAAGATGGTACTCTTAAAACAGACGAAGAACTTTTAAAAGAATTACAAGATGCAGAACTTGATACAATGATTGGATATCGAATTCCTACTGAAGGTAAACAATCTATTTGTGTTATGAAAGTTGTCGGATTCACAGATGATGCTCTTGGTTCTACTATTGTTGTTCCTGATGATTGGGTTTCTCAAACAGGTTCTGACTTTGATATTGACTCAGTTTATGGTATTCATTTTAGTGCAGAAGTAAATAAAGAAACTGGAAAACTTGAAAGAATTCCTTATAATGAAGAAGATAAACGATCTGAAAGAAAGACTAAAGGTCGTAATAATGAGATTCTTGAAACTATGATTAAGATTCTTTCAGATCCTAGTTCTCTTGAGGAAAATCTTTCTCGTTCTAACTTTGATGATATTATACATGATAGAGATGAAGTTATAAATCCAGAACTTGCTAAACTTAGAAAAGCTCGTTCTCCTTATGATTTCTTTGATCAAGCTGCATATCAAGAAGATGTTATGAGTGGTGCTAAACTTAAAGCGTTTAGTGTTACTCGCGATACCTTCTGCTCTGTATGTAACACAGTTCGTCCTACTATTTCTTCTAGTAAAACTGTTTCTATCATTTATAAAAAAGAAGATGGTTATAAAGAAAGTGAGCTTAAAAAACATTTTGACAATGTTGAACGTCTTGAAGATAAAAGTGGTTGGATTGTAACTCACAATACATTAGGTTGGAGTAATGATAATAAGAATGTTGTTGGCAAAATTCTAACAGCATATTCTTCTCAAACTACAGCTCATATTCTTGATGCTGTAAAGGAAGGTTCTATACCTAATGTTAATGACTTTACTTTCCAAGTATATAAACTATTTCCTGATATTGGTTCTGATTATAAAACTGCTATTGCATTTATGATGCAACCTGGTGTTACTAGAATTGTAAATATATATAATGCTAACAAGTCTATTTATGGAGAAGAATCTGGAAATGTTATAAACGAAGCTATTAAAGAAATAGGTAAAAAACTATGTGTACTTAAAAGGATTCCTCTTCCTAAAAATCCTAAGGTTGGTGAAATTCTAGGAAAACTTAAAGTTTGTTCTCCTGATATAGCAGAACTATTTGATTGTGTTGAGCCTAATAAGTATGTTCTTAGTACAGATATAAATAGTGTCAATCAACTTAATATTTCTGCTTCTAAACTTAGAGATAGAATAAATCAAAGTGGTGACTTTGATATTAGCACCCCCGTAGGAAGATATAAACAATTACTTTATGATTTAGGCGTTGTTCTTCAGTATAATAAACTTAACGCTCTTGCAAACGATGTGTCTGCTTATGCTAGAGTTTGTAATCCTGATAAATTTGGCGCTAAGCAAACAATATATGCTACAGCTAAAGTGTTTGATGATATTCAAAAACTTGTGCAAGACGAACATCCTTCTCTTTTTGCAGGTGGTAAAGATTTCATTTCTGCTATATATCCTAGAGTTTACAGAGGATTAGACTATTATATGCAAAACACTTCTATTGAAGATTCTGCATATCCTCCTCTTAATGCTTTTTTAAGATATGCTACTGCTCCTTCTATTAAAATAAATAGAAGTTTGTTTGCTACGCAATCTGATGAATTTAGGAATGAAGTAGAAAAACTTGCTGATTTATTTAGTAACGGCAGAACTATGAATGAAAAAGAATATAAATCATTTCAAAATTATATTCTTAATTATATTTATAGTCAAGCTAGAGCTATAAGTAATGCTGTTACATATAAAAATGGACAATTTGTCTATTCTCAAACAGATATGGATGAAGAGCGTGCTCGTATTTACGGATATGGAAAAACTCCAAATCTTGAAGTACAAGATGAAAACGGTGATACTGTTGAATTTACAGTAGCAGATATAAATCATGTTAGTGATTTGGAAATTCAACAATTTTCTACTTTAAGTCCTGCTCAAAAGATATATTATATTCAAGAAAAATTTGAAGATAGTGGTGTGTTTAAACATATAAATGTGTCTTTATTCAATAGAGGTTCAAATGCAGGAAAACAAACTATTCAATATATAGAAAATAATGAAGATATTGAAACTGTTTATAGTGAATTTGAAAAATGTTTCTTTAATGACAATCCTTTAGTTGCTCTTGCTGCTATGGATGTTGTTAAATATGGCTTTGTAGTTGAAGGCTTTAAAATGAAAAAGAATGCTGTTAATAAAGTAATTAAAAATAGTGTTCTTCTTTCAGATAAAACAAACATTATATCAGATATTTCAACAGCAGTTGCTACTATAAAGGATAATTCTATAAGTACAAAACAATTAAGATATAATTATATTCGTAGTCATTCTAATTCTACTTTTATAACTGGTAAAAAAGTTTATAAGAAACAGGATGAACAAGGAAATTGGTATCTTGAACTTACTCCTAGAGCCGATTATATGATTGTTGTTACAAATGACGCATTAGCTGAAAAGTATGGAATTATTTACGATGCTACGCCAAATGACAGGAATTATCATCCTATGACGGCAAATAGTTATGTAAAACTATCTATAAACGATAGAGTTATTCTTTATAGAATCATGGATGTTAATGGAACATATGTTCTTTATCCTGTAAACACTCTTGAAGAAAATGAAAATTCTGAGTTTTCAGCTAATCCTGCGAATAACAAATTTCTTAGTGAACAGTATTATCTTGGTGTAATAAATGATTTTAGGGATCAAAGTAGAGAAAAAGATAGAATTATTCAAGAGCGAATGGCTGCTGCTAAGAGTCAATTTGGAGAAATAACTGAAGAACAGCGTAATGAAATATACAAAGATAATGCTGTAGACTTTAACCAAATATTAAAAAGTCATGAATCTGAAAGAGCTAAATATAAGCCTAAAGCTGTTAGACGAGCAAAAGGTTTTGCAAAGTCGTTTAATATAAATGATAAAAATACTGTTAATACAGGTGGATTTGAAGATGTTATAGCAAAAGTTACAGCTAGATTTAGCGAAAATCCTTTTGCTAGTTTGTATCTTCGTAGTGCGGCTTTAGCTAACTATATAACTACGCCTGGTATAAATGGTGGTAGTATTCAAACCATAAATGGTAGAAAATATGTTATACAAAAAGTAAACCTTTCTAGACTCAATAGAAAATATCTTGGAGAAGAAAATAAAAATAAGGTTGTAAAAGAATCTAATAAAGATATTCAAGATATAATGCAGAAAGCAAAAGATGCTGGATATACAGTTCATGATGTCTTTATGATTACTCCTTATGAAGAAAATGTAGATGTTATGCACTCTTCAGTAACTGAAATAAACGATACTCCTGATTCTACTGTATTAGGTGTTCAATCTATGGCTACTATGTTTTCTCGTAGAAAGTCTGAAGGTGATATTGAAGCAGCTAAAGCTCTTAAATTTTTACAAGATAAACAAATAACAGGTTCTGCTCCGTCTGTACAAGCTAATGTGAAAGATGTTATTCAAACTACAGCTGAATATATAGATGGAATGGTTAATAAATTGTCTACTGATATGAAATATTTTATCAAAGACGATAATATGCAAGCATTTGCTATAAATACACCTGAAGCCATTGCTGCTATTAAATCAGATCCTGCTGTTAGACAAAGATTTCTAAAAACAATTCTTGATGCTCGTGCTCTTGTTAGAAATTTTGCTATAATAAATGAACTCGATATTCAATCAGAAGATGAAACTATACGTCCTTTCCTTAATAGAATTAAAGAGAAGATAAGTGAGCTTCAAAATGCTACAATTATTGCAGACACTGAAAAATTGTTTGCAAATGAATATCTTGCTAAACTCAGTAAAAATCCTCTAATTCAACAAGACATTCTTAGTGTATTAGATGGTTATCATAGTGCTGCTGCATTCGATGCTTGGGTTGGTGATTTACAAGAATCATCTTCTCCACTTATTCAAATTGTTTCTAAAGAAGTAATGGCTGATATTCGGTCTAAGGAAATGCTTGCTATTAAACAAGTTAAAGACTTTAGAAAGAAAGTTGCTGATATTAAGAAAAGAGCTAAAGAAGCAGGAGTTAGTATTGATTGGAAAAAGATTATAGATAAAGACGGTAAATTTATACAAAACTACAATCAAGCATTCCTTGATAAACTTGTTGAACTTAGAGAAAATATTTCTTTAGCAAAGTCTGAACATGGTGTTGGTAGTATAGAACATCTTAAAGCAAAATTAGCATATGATAAATGGAAATTAGCTAATGTTAATCAGCCTGTTATAGATGAATATTATCAAAGAAAGATAGATATTGAGGAAAATATGATTAATAATTATCCTCTTGTTTATTCAACATATAAGAAACTTTCTGATAAACGTAGAGAATTACTTAGTCATATAACTAATGGAGTTTTAGCAAATAACTATAAACAAGAACTTGATGAGGTTAAACGTCAAATAGATAATCTTACTAATGATTATATATATGATCAAACTAGTGGCACTTTTAAAGAAAAATATCAAGCTGATGATCCAAATAATCCTTTTAAAGGAGATGAAAGAATTATTTATAGTTTGAATAATGCTTATGCTTTACAAAAATATCTTAAAGACTTAAATAGTCTTAATAGCGAGTTCTTTGATGATTCTGTTAAGTTTGGTTTTCAAGAAGAACTAGATAGAAATCTTGGTATTATCATCGAGTATGAAAGAAGAGATGATAATGGAAACATTACCACTCCCATTACACAGTTGATGAAACATGATGACTATGTAAAAGCTAAAGAATGGTTAGCACAAAATGCTCGTTATGTTGCTACAGAAGAAGTTATGGATCTTGTTAACAAAGCATTCTCAGTATTTAGAGAAGGTAAGCAAGGTCGTAAACTTCTTTCTACGATTGCTAAAAAACAAGATGCTTATGATGAAAGAGGCGTTATAGATGCTCGTAAGTTAACCGAACAAAATATTGAACAATTATATAAAGAGCAGCTTATAAATTATGGTATTAGAGAAGGACAAGTATTTACTGATAGAACTTTAATTAGTAATTCTCCTACAGATGATACTATTTTTACAGCCGCCTTTTATAAAGGAATGACTATATCTGGTGCTAAAAACAGTGAGTACATCGCTAAAGTAAATGAAATTAATGAAGTACTTAAAGCTCATTATAGCACACATGATGGTACTCTTCATACATCAGAATTATCTGAAGATGAAATTAGAACACTTAAAAAATTATATGGAGAACTTGAAGATATAAAGAAATATGAGAAAGGTTCTACAACTAATGCAAAAAGTGTTCATGAATTTATAAAAGATAATGTTGATTTTGTATACGATGATGCTAAATTCCAACAACAAGAGGACTTAGCTAAACAACGTGGAGAACGATATTATCGTATGTGGTTATCTCTTAATACTCAAATAGTAGAAGACGAAAACGGAAATGACATAGTTGTTCCTAATAGATATATTTACGGATATGCTGTACCTAAAGGTTATAAAGCTGACGGTACCGGTGATAACACTTTTGTTGATAAAAAGAAAACTGATGCTTTACATATTATTCGTAATTATACTAGAAGTAGAAAAACCATGTATTATTATGAAGCATATAAAGAAGCTCAAGCTAAGGGTCAAGAAGAGTTTAGAAAATGGTATGATGCTAATCATATCTACAATCCTTATACTCATACTGTAGAACCACTTCAATGTTGGACTACTCTTGAGTTTGGAGAAGTAGGTGATGATGGTAAGTGGAATACTAATATGGAATATGAGCCTGCTTGGAACCAAACTGAGAGAACTATTAGAACAGGACTTGATGCTAATGGAAATCCTATAATTGATGATGAAGATCCTCTTACTTTGAATAGAGATTGTCGTAATCATGATTATAAAGAATTTTCTTCTACAGCAGCTAATTATAAAGGCAACAATCCTTCATATAATTCTACAGTTAATAGAAATAAGTTTGAAGATGAAATAAAAGAGTATTTTGAAACTATTCTTAAAGAGAATTGTCATACTATGCAATCTCAGCAATTTCTTCGTAATGGATATATGCCTCTGAGAAGGAAAGAAGAAGCTCTTGATGCTAAACGCACTGCAAAAGAAGCTGCTAAACTTATAGGATGGATAAATAGTGCTACTGGTAAAGAAGATTGGTATACTGATTCTGAAATAGATTATGCTACGGATACAACAATAGATATGCCGATGACTACTCTTCTTAAATCAAAAGATAGTGTTAAAATAGACAGAAAACGTCCTATACGAGAAGAAAATGAAACAGATGAAAGTTATCAAAAGCGTGTAACTAAATGGGAAAATGATAAAGCAGAAGCTGAAGCCAAAAATATGGAAATTCATCGTAGTATGCTTGATGATAATTGGGAATCTGTAATGGAAGAGTTTATTCAAAAAGCAGCACATTTTAATGCAATCCAAGATAATAAATATATGCTGTTTTATGCAAAGAATATGCTTGATAGAATTAATGTATATGTTAAAAATGAAGGTTTTAATGATTTACAAAGAACAGGAAAAAGAACTATAGATGGTCAAGATACTTATGTAACTAAAAAGGATACAAGACTTCAAGAACAATATGTTAATTGGATTAGAAGACTTGTATATGACCAATGGAAAAAACCTAATAATGGTTTGACTCGTGCTGCAAATATTCTTCAAAGTTTAACTTCTGCTAAATTTATGATGCTTAATGTTACTGGTGGTATCGCTAACGTAACAGCAGGTAGCACACAAATTCTTGGAGAAGTTTTTGCTAGAGAATATTTTGGTAATAAAACATGGCATATGGGTCTTAATACTTGGAGAGCTGGTGTTCCTAGTTTTATGGCAGATATGTATAGTGATAAAGCGTCTTCTCTTCCTAGTGCTATTGTTAAGTTTATGAATGTAGTTGACTTTGATGAAATAAATGGTGTTGTAACTGTTCCTGATATGGCTACATATTTAGAGCGTGCAAGAGATTTAGCTTTTAGTCCTCAAGCTATGGGTGAACATTTGATGCAAAATAGTGCTCTATTTGCTATGATGCACAGTCATAGACTTGTTAAAAAAGTAGATGAAGCTACAGGTGAGGTTAAATATGATGCAGTTAATGAAGCTGAATATATGCGCGATGCTAATGAAAAAGCTCTTCAAAACATTATGACCGATGAACAACGTAGACTTTATGAAGCATTTAAGAAAAAAGAACTTTCTAATGCTAATGATACTAAAGAATATGCTTGGTTTAGAAAGGATTTAACTACTGAATTTGTAAATATTTATTTTGATAATGAAGATAAACAAAAATTTATAGATAAGCGTAAAGAATATCAGGCTAAAGCAAAAGAAGAATTTAATAATGATGAAACACATCCTACTGTTATGAGTCAGCTGAAACTCGATGATGGTACTCTTGGTTTTGCAGATGATTCTATATTTGCTGAAATTGGTGATGAAGCTTATCAAATTCTTGGAGCTTTTAAAGGAAGAGTTATTTCTGTTAACAAAAAGATACATGGTGTATATGATAAACTAGGTGCTGCAAAATGGGAGTCTTACTGGTGGGGTGGACTTGTAATGCAATATCATAAGCATATATATCCTGGTATTATGAAACGTTATCGTAGACAAGGATATTTTAATGAAGAACGTGGAACTATAGAAAAAGGTTGTTATGCTTCTATTAAAGATTTTCTTGCTTTACCACTTCATAAGAAAAGATTTGCTAAGAAACTTCAAGAAGATAATAATATGACTGATGCTAATCTTCAAGCAGTTAAAGGTGTACAGAACATTATTAAGAATTATGTTGAATTTGCTTTTCATGCTAAAACATATTATCAAATGATGAACGAATATGATAGAGCAAATATCAGACGTGCTTTTGGTGATGTTTGTGGTGTTGTTTCTGCTCTTTGTCTTGCTATTGCATTGCATGCAGCTGGCGATGATGATAAAGATCATAACCTTGTTTACAATCTTATGATGTATGAAGCTGACCGTCTTGCATCTGAGTCATTTATGTATAATCCTTTTGGAGTTTATGCTGAGGGTAAAAAACTTTGGTCTAGTCCTATAGCAGCTCAAACTTCAATTAGTGATTTACTAAGTACTATGGGTCTTATTTCACAATATATGATACAAGGTGATGAATTTGATCCTTATTATTCTACTGGTCTATATAAAGATGAGAATAAGTTTTGGGTTCAGATTCGTCGTAATATACCTATTTATCATAGTATAAATATGGTTGAAAGACTTGAGCGTAGTAATAAGTATTATAAACTTGGTGATAATATGCTTAGCATAGTACCTGTTAAAGATATAGCTGATTTTATATCTAAATAACTAGCTCCCCCGTAGAAAGGTTGTTATATACAGCCTTTCTACTTACATTATTAATTGATAGCTTATTTTAAATTATTTTATTATGCCTAAAACTAAATATAGAAGATGGTTAGAAACTGTAGCTGGAATTAGAGGTTGGGATGTTCAAGAAATGCTAAATGATAACACTTACAATTATGAACATTTTTATAATGCTCAACCAAAAGAAGCACAAGCAATGCTAACAAAGGATGCTGATGCCCATTTTACAGATATTGCTAAAACTGCATTTCATCCTACATTTAGTGTTGAATCTGATTATAGTGGTAAAGTTAGCAAATACAATCCTAAAGGTATTATTGGTGGCACTTGGAGTGAAGCTCCTTATTTAGGAAAGAAAGCATCAAGATATACTTTATCTGATAGCCAAATGAGGCATGACTGGGATGTTTTAAGAACTATAGATTATTTAAGTCGTGCAGAAAATAATGGAGTTGAACTTAGATTACCTGATAATTCTCTTCCTATTGTTGATGGAATTAGATTCGCTGGTATACTTCCAGAAGTTGTTGTAGAAGGAAAAATTAAACAACCATATCAAATTGCTCCTTCTGACAACACTAGAGTTGTTAGAAATTACAGACCTGCTCTTAGTACTGTAAAAGGAAAAAGAAAATAAATAATT
>ERZ1034626.1031-NODE-1031-length-19421-cov-9.322782_pt1 | contig 19421 bp, 20 predicted proteins | sample MGYA00520652_ERZ1034626 | MGnify/ENA primary metagenome ERZ1034626 (study PRJEB33766, sample SAMN09781765) | gut metagenome | biome: gut microbiome | host: Homo sapiens | place: Madagascar | study: EMG produced TPA metagenomics assembly of the PRJNA485056 data... | reverse complement strand
TTCGGTGGTTCGAATCCACCCGCGCCCACCAAGAACTCCAGTATCCGAACCGGGTGCTGGAGTTTCTGTTTTGTAGAAACATATCAAAGGGATCGCAGCGGATGGATTCGAACAGCATCGGCCGCCGCTATCCGTCCCGGCGGCAAAAAAGCCCCAGTGTAGAAATACACTGGGGCTTTTTCCAGAAAAATTATCCTTTCATCGGCACAAAACCGACTAAGTCCTTGACGACCTCACCGCCGATGATGAGGCCCGCCACCGACGGCACAAAGGCGTTGGAGCCGGGGACAGAGCGGCGGATGGTGCACTTGCGCTGGGTGCCCGGAGGGCAGATGCAGTGGGACTTGCAGCTGATGGAATCATCCTCAATGGGGGTCATGGCGGGCTCCTTGGAGTAGACGACTTTCAGGTGCTTGATGCGGCGCTTACGGCACTCGGTGCGCATAACCTTGGCCAGCGGGCAGACGGAGGTCTTGTAGATGTCCGTCACCTCAAAGCGGGTGGGGTCCATCTTGTTGCCGGCACCCATGGCGCAGATGATGGGCACACCGGCCTCTTTTGCCTTGACCACCAGCGCGATCTTCCCCGTAACGGTATCAATGGCATCCACGACGTAATCATACTGGGTGAAATCGAACTGATCCTGCGTCTCCGGAGTGAAGAACGTCTTGTAGGTGGTCACTTTGATGTTGGGGTCGATATCGTGGATGCGTTCTGCGGCCACATCCACCTTATACTGGCCCACCGTCTTGCGGGTGGCCACGATCTGGCGGTTGAGGTTGGTGAGGCAGACCTTATCGTCGTCGATCAGGTCCAGCGCTCCCACGCCGCTGCGGGCCAATGCCTCCACGGTATAGCCGCCCACACCGCCGATGCCAAACACAGCCACCCGGCAGTGGTGTAATTTTTCCATTGCCTCTGCACCCAGCAGCAGCTGCGTGCGGGAATATTGATCCTGCATAATTTCTCCTTATCTCTCTACACTCGTGATCGTCCCGCCGCCCAGGACGACATCCCCCTGATACAGCACCACGGCCTGGCCGGGGGTAGGGGCACGCTGGGGCTGGTCAAATTCCAGCCGGAAACCGCCCTCCGTGGGGAAAACGGTGGCAGGCTGTTCCACCTGATGGTACCGGGTGCGGGCGGTTACCCGCAGCGGCTCCGTCAGCCCCGGAACGCTGATCCAGTTGACCTCGTCCGCATAGACGACGCGGTCAAACAGGGCATCCTCCGGGCCGACTGTGACGGTGTTGGCCTGCATATCCTTGGCGCAGACATAGACCGGTGCCCCCATAGCAAGGCCCAGCCCCTTGCGCTGACCGATGGTGTACCGGACAGCTCCCTGATGGGTGCCCACCCGGCTGCCGTTTTCATCGAGGAAATCGCCGGGAGGATAATGCTTTCCCGTGAAGTCCTCCATGAACTTGGCGTAATCCCGGTCGGGCACAAAGCAGATGTCCTGGCTGTCGTGCTTGCGGGCGTTGATGAAGTGCCGCTTCTCCGCAATCTCCCGCACCTCGGTCTTGTGCAGGCCGCCCAGCGGCAGGCGGACCCGGGCCAGCTGCTCCTGGGTGAGGTTGTACAGCACATAGCTCTGGTCTTTGCCCTCGTCCAGTCCCTTTTTCAGGAGCCAGCGGCCCGTGGCCTCGTCCTGCTCCACCCGGGCATAATGGCCCGTGACCACATAGTCGATGCCGTGGGCATCGGCCCAGCGGAGCAGGTGGTCAAATTTCATATACTTGTTGCAGTCGATGCAGGGGTTGGGCGTGCCGCCCGCCTCATACACCCGGATGAATTTCTCGATGATCTTCTCCCGGAAATCGGCGGTAAAATCCACCACCTCATAGGGGATGTCCATGGCAAACGCCACCTCAGCGGCATCCTCGATATCCCGTTCCGAGCAGCAGGTGTGGAAACCGGACTGTCCCAGCGTCTCGTTGCGGGTAAGCCGCATGGTAACGCCCGTGCACTCACAGCCCGCCTGCTGCATCAGCCATGCCGCCACCGAGCTGTCCACGCCTCCGCTCATGGCAATGAGCGCCTTGGGCTGGTTCTGTGTCTCTGTCATGCAAATACTCCTGTCGTGTTCAACATACCAAGTCAGTAGTTATAATACTACCGCACAATTTTTCGCTTGTCAAGTCGTGCAAAATCACGGATCCAATTCTATTTTCACCGCTGCCAGCAGGGCTTTCCGTTCGTTGGGGAGCTGCCCGGTGATGACGGCTTCCAGCAAAGCCTCCAGCTGTCCGCGCAGGCCCGGGCCGGGCTTTGCGCCCAGCGCCATCAAGTCCCGGCCATTGACAGCCAATTGCCCCACCCGGCAGCAGGCGTTTTCCGCTTGCAGCCGGCCTGCTGCCGTTTGCAGGGCCGCAAAGGCAGCCGCCTGTTCCGGCCTGTGGGCCGCGCAGAGAGCCAGCAGACGGCGGAGGGTATCCGGCTCCAGCCGGCCCAGCAGGCGTCTGGCCTGGATCGCCCGGGCAGTCGTTTTTTCTTCCGGAACCAGCCCGGCCTCCCGGACAAGGGTGGTCACTTCCTCGATGAGGGCATTGGAACAGCGCAGCTGTTTGAGCGCTTTCCGTGTCCCCTGCTCCCCCAGCGGGAGCAAAAGTGCCGCCAGCCGGGCGGGCACCTCCGGCAGGCCTTCGGGCAGGGTGTCGATGATGGCCCGGGCCGCTTCAAACCGCGGGGCGTTTTCCGGCGTGAACAGCTCCGGCAGCACCACCGCAAAAACGGCGGGCTCCATCCACATTCCGGGCTTGGGCGCTGCCAGCAGGCGGGTCAGTTCCTCCGTGATACGCTCCGTGGAGACGCAGTCCAGATGGGCGCAGAGCTCCCGCGCCGCCTGCCCGGTAGCCGGGTCGATTTCAAAGCCAAACCGCGCCGCGAACCGGTAGAGCCGCAGGATGCGGAGGGCATCCTCGGTAAAGCGCTGGTGGGGCACGCCCACAGCCCGGACAAGGCCCCGGGCCAGGTCTTTCTGCCCGCCAAAGGGGTCGATAAGCCCCTCCTCGGCGCTGTAGGCCATGGCGTTGATGGTAAAATCCCGCCGGGCCAGGTCTTCTTTCACGTCCGGCACAAACGCCACGGAATCCGGGTGGCGGCCATCCGAGTAGCTGCCCTCGGTGCGGAAAGTCGTCGTCTCGTAGAGTTTTCCACCATATTTGACCGTCACGGTGCCGTGCTGTAAACCCGTTGGGATGCACTGCTCTTTCCCGAATCGATCCAGCACTTGCCGGGGCAGGGCGCTGGTGCAGAGGTCCCAATCGTGGGGCGTAAGACCCAGAAGGCTGTCCCGGACGCAGCCGCCCACGGCGTAAGCCGCGTAGCCTGCCCCGTGCAGGGCGTCCAGCAGAGCTGCCGCGCCGGGGTCCAGTTTGATTTTATGGTCAGCCATGGGGTTCCTCCTCAAATTGCAGGGTCAGCTGCTTGCCGTCAAAGCCGCACTCCGCCCGCGGGAACGCCCCCTGCGCAAAGTGCAGGCACTCCTCCGGCTCCGTGATCATGGGCGAATAGTGCACCAGCCAGAGCCGCTTTGCCCCGGCCCGGGCGGCGAGGGCCGCGCTCTGCCCAAATGTGCTGTGACCGTACTGTTTTGCCTGGGCTTCCTGCTCCGGCTCCGCATAGGTGGCATCGCAGAGTAGCAGGTCGGCGTCCTGAGCCGCTGCCTCCAGCGCCGGGCAGGGAGCCGTATCCCCGGAGAAGACGAATTTCAGCCCCCGGCGCGGCGGGCCCAGCACCTCTGCCGGGGTCACTTCCCACTCCCTCACCTGTACCGTCTCTCCGTGCTGTAATTTTTTCCAGTCTGCCACAGGCACGCCCAGCGCCCGGGCCTTTTCGGGCAGGAATCGTCCGGCCCGGGGCAGCGTGAGCGCATACCCCCGGCTGGGCACCCGGTGCCGGGTGGGGATGGGCAGCAGCTGTGCCCCCGCAGGCCAGCCAAAGGCCGCAAGGTCTACGGGGTCTTTGTCCAGCTGCCGGGCCCGGATGGGATACGGCAGCGGCCCGGTCAGGGTGCGCAGGGCAGGCCAGATGGCATCCAGCCCGGCAGGCCCGTAGAGCGCCAGCGGACGGGTGCGGCCCTGACAGCCCAGCGTCTGCAGCAGCCCCGGCAGACCAAAGATATGGTCGCCATGGTAATGAGTCAGGCAGATCGCATCCAGCTTCATCAAATTGACCCCGGCCCGGCGGGCGGCGGCCTGGGTGCCCTCGCCGCAGTCAAACAACAGGCTGTGGCCCACGCATTCGGCTGCCGCCGCTGTCAGTGCCCGGTCCGGCAGGGGCATGGTGGCCGCCGTGCCCAGCAGTGTAATGGTCAGCATACAAACTCTCCCCACAGAAAAATCATTCAGCTATAGTGTACCACACTTGCGTCCCGCGCACAATCGCCGCCCATGGTGCATACCATGGGGCAGCAACACAAAACAAGGAGGGAGCGCCATGCAGCGCAAACGTCCGCCCCCGGCCCAGCGGCAGATCTGGACCATTCTGCTCATTCTTGCTCTTCTGGTACTGTTCGTGCTGGCGGTAGGAACCAGCTGCACCGCTAACCCGTACCTGTACGGCGGGCGGGGGCTGGTGGTGTTCCTGCCCGCTTCCACAACGCCCAGCAGCATCCTGGCGCCGTTTTAGAGCAATTCAGGACTGTGAAGTATCACTTTCGTGTCCTGAATCAAAACTTTTTTAAAAAACGTGTTGACAACCAAATATAAATTCGGAACGCGCAAAAGAGCGGCTGCTTCGCAGCCGCTCTTTTGCTTTTGACTTTGTTGCACGAAACGACACAAAAGGAAGAATATAGGAGAAAAATGGAGAGTTTCTCGCAAAACGGGGGACATTCTGCCAGAGAGCTTCCGCCGGGGAATCACTCGCCGCGGACAGCCGCAAAACCTGCCTCGAGGTCGGCGATGATATCGTCGATGTGCTCGGTGCCGATGGACAGGCGGATGGTGTTCTGGTAGATCTGCTGTTCGGCCAGCTCCTCATCGTTCAGCTGGCTGTGGGTGGTGGAAGCCGGGTGGATGACCAGGCTCTTCACGTCAGCGACGTTGGCCAGCAGAGAGAACACCTTCAGGTTATCAATAAACTTGAAGGCCTCTTCACGGCCGCCCTTGATGTTGAAGGTGAAGATGGAAGCACCGCCGTTGGGGAAGTACTTCTCGTACAGGGCGTGGTCCGGGTGATCCGGCAGAGAGGGGTGGTTGACCTTTTCCACCTGCGGATGGTTGGCCAGGAACTCCACGACCTTCTTGGTGTTCTCCACATGGCGCTCGATGCGCAGGCTCAGGGTCTCGGTGCCCTGCAGCAGCAGGAAGGCGTTGAACGGAGAAATGGTGGCGCCGGTATCACGCAGCAGGATCGCACGGATGTAGGTGACAAAAGCTGCGGGGCCTGCTGCATCGGCGAAGGAAACGCCGTGGTAGCTGGGGTTGGGGTCAGCAATGTTGCCGAACTTACCGCTGGCCTTCCAGTCGAACTTGCCGCTGTCCACGATGATGCCGCCCAGGGTGGTGCCGTGGCCGCCGATGAACTTGGTGGCAGAGTGCACCACGATGTCAGCGCCGTGCTCGATGGGGCGGATCAGGTACGGGGTGCCGAAGGTGTTGTCGATGACCAGCGGCAGGCCGTGCTTGTGCGCGATGGCGGCAATGGCGTCGATGTCGGGGATATCGCTGTTGGGGTTGCCCAGGGTCTCCAGATAGACAGCCTTGGTGTTGGGCTGGATGGCATTCTCCACCTCGGCCAGGTCATGGGCGTTGACGAAGGTGGTGGAAACGCCGAACTGGGTCAGGGTGTGCTCCAGCAGGTTGTAGCTGCCGCCGTAGATGGTCTTCTGGGCCACGATGTGATCGCCGGCCTGTGCCAGAGCCTCGATGGTGTAGGTGATGGCAGCGGCACCGGAAGCGGTCGCCAGAGCCGCCACGCCGCCTTCCAGGGCTGCGATGCGCTTCTCAAAAACGTCCTGGGTGGAGTTGGTCAGGCGGCCATAGATGTTGCCGGCGTCTGCCAGGCCGAAGCGGTCAGCAGCATGCTGGCTGTTGCGGAAGACATAGGAAGTGGTCTGGTAAATGGGCACCGCGCGGGAATCGGTAGCGGGATCGGCCTGCTCCTGGCCAACATGCAGCTGAAGGGTCTCAAATTTATAGTTAGACATAGTATTTTTCTCCTCTATTTATACTTTTAGTATTACTTTTACTTACAAAAAAGCCCGGGAGCTGATGTTTGCTCAGTACCCGGGCCTGAAATCCAGTTGTCGTTCCCTTTGGGCAGGGCTGCCGTTTCCGTTGGCCGTCACATTCGGGCGGCGGAGGGCAGTGCACAGCTTTGGGTCAGACAGATTCGTTCAGCCCGGGCGCTGTACATTCGCCCACAACGGAAGTTTGCATGGAGCAGTTCGTTCCAGATCAGCGTCATTTTGCTTGCCCTCCTTTCAGTCGTTTCACCATTTTTCTTATTCCCACTTAGTTAGTGGTCTTGTGTGTCTGTAGTATATCCCCATTTACCCACATTGTCAATAGGTTAAGTTCAATTTTTTCAAAAAATTGGGGGTCAGTTTTCCGGGGGCGTTATGGGCAGGGAAAAATTTCAAGGCAGGATCCAGCTGGAAGCGCCGTACCAATGAAAACGCGGCGCTTATCCTGGGCTTGTTCACGGAAATGTCATCCGGCTGCGGTATACTGATCCCGTAACACGCCTAAACCTCAGACCCGAAAGGATTTGTGCTATGAAATTTCTCTTCCGTATCCTCCGGCGGCTGGTCGGCTATCTGCTGGGGGTGCTGCTGGTGGCACTGATCGCCGCCGCGGCCACCTTTGGCTGGCAGGGGTACAAGCTCTACCAGAGCGCCGTGCAGGCCACCCCGCTGGAAACGCTCTACCAAAGCATCACGGCCCGGCCCAGCTTTGTGCCCTATGACCAGCTGCCCCAGACCTACATTGACGCCGTCCTCTCGGTGGAGGACAGCCGTTTTGTCCATCACCACGGCGTGGACCCGCTCTCCATCGCCCGGGCACTCTGGGCCGATCTGCGTTCCGGCACCCTGGCCGAGGGCGGCAGCACCATCACCCAGCAGCTGGCCAAAAACGTCTATTTCACCCAGGAAAAGCGGATGGCCCGCAAGGCGGCGGAGATGTTTGCCGCGCTGGACATCGAGAAGCATTACTCCAAACAGGAAATTTTTGAGATGTACGTCAACACCATCTACTTCGGCAACGGCTGCTATGGCGTGGCCGAGGCCGCCGAGGGGTATTTTAAGACAGACGCCGCCTCTCTGACCGATGCTCAGGCCGTGGTGCTGGCGGGCCTGCCGCAGGCCCCCTCGGTATATGCCTCCAGCCCGGCGCTGGCCCACAAGCGAGCCCGGGTGGTACTGCAGCGGATGGTGGACTGCCACAAGCTCACCCAGGATGCCGCCGCCCAGCTCTCCGCCGAGACAGACGTGATCCCGTTCATCACCCGCAGCATTGCCTGAAGATCCCGCAGCTCCCTGTAAAAAGGGGGCTGTTTTTCTGCCCAGAAAATTTTCCAGGGCAAAAATGCAAAAAGATTGCAATTTGGTATTGCAATCCGCCCCGAATGCGTGTATACTGTACTCCGCACCCAAAATGCAACCAATTTGCAATTTACAAGATGAAAGCGATTTTTTTAAGGAGTACCCATGGAGCTGTTTCTGGATGTTCTGGCCGAGAGCCTGGTTGATACCGCCAAGATGCTGCCGTTTTTGTTCTTGGCTTACCTGTTTATTGAATATGTGGAGACCCGCCACGGCGAGCGGATCGAAGCGCTGCTGGCCGGCGGCGGGCGCTGGGGTTTTGTACCGGGAGCCCTGCTGGGCTGTGTGCCCCAGTGCGGCTTCTCCGCCATTGCCTCCAACTTTTACGCCTCCCGGGTGGTGACGCTGGGCACGTTGATGGCGGTTTTCCTCGCCACCAGCGACGAAGCCATCCCCCTGCTGGTGTCCATGCCCGCTTACTGGGACAAGCTGGTTTTGCTGATGGTGCTCAAAGTGCTGTACGCCATCGCCGTGGGCTTTGGGCTGGATTTTGTCCTCCGCAAGGCCCTGCCCAAGGGGCTGCGGGGCGGCTACACCGGCCGTGCCGATGAGGTGGACTGCCACGAGGAACACGACGATGCGGAGGGCCACCACCAGCCCATCTGGAAAGCAGCCCTCCGCCACACGCTGGAGATCTTCGTCTTCATTTTCGCGTTCAGCCTCGTGTTCGGCCTCATCGTGGAGGGCGTGGGCGAGGATGTCTTTGCCGACGTGCTGGGCCGGATGGGCTTTTTCCAGCCCGTGGTAGCCGCGCTGGTGGGTCTCATCCCCAACTGCGCCGCCAGTGTCCTGCTCACCCAGCTCTATGTCGAGGGTGCCCTGCGGTTCTCCAGCCTGGTGGCCGGCCTGTGCACCGGTGCAGGCGTGGGCCTGGCCGTGCTCTGGCGGGCCAACCCCTCCTGGAAGCAGAACCTTTTCATCACCGGCCTCACCTGGGCCTGCGGCGCGTTCCTTGGCGTTGCCATGCAGGTGGTGGTCGCGCTGGTGGGCTGATGCCGCGTAAAATTTAGTCTTACCGCCGTTTCGGGATGTCCCGGAGCGGCGTTTTGTGTTATACTGGGAGAAAGAATGAATTTCCAGGAGAAGACAGCCATGCAATACAAGCTTTTAGCCAGCGATTACGATAATACCCTTGTCCCCTTTGGGGAACACTTTCCCCGCCCGGCGGTGGTCAAGGCCGTCAAGAAGATGCAGGCGGCGGGCGGCAAGTTCGTCCTCAGCACGGGGCGGGCCTGGTCGGCCGTGAACCGCAAGGGCCAGCTGGGCGGCATCCGGTTTGATTACGCCATCACCTGCAACGGTGCCTGCGTGCTGGACCGGGAGGGCCGCATCATTGCGGAGCACCCCCTGACCAACGAGGAGATGTACGCGCTGGTGGATTTCTGCGAGGATTACAACTATCCTTTGCAGTTCGATTTCAAGGACGGCTACTACGCCTACTGCGAGTACGATTACCTCAAGGCCTGCTACGACCACATGAACGCCCCGGGGCTGGAGTGCATCGACGGCGAAGATCAGGACCGCCACCTCATTGATATGCCCCACGCCGCCTTTGCCGTGCTGCCCTCGGCCGCGCTGGAGGAATTCAACAAAAAGTACGGCCACCTGGACCTGCACTGGATGCAGGTGGGCGGCGATATGCCCGGCGGCTGGTACTCGTTTGACATCGTGCGGGGCGGCATCGACAAGGGCGTAGGCCTGGCCGACCTGTGCGCCCGGATGAGCCTCACGCTGGACGACGCCGTGGCGGCAGGCGACTCTGCCAACGACATCGGGATGCTGAAAGCAGCGGGCCTCTCCTGCTGCATGGCCAACGGCACCCCGGAGGCCAAAGCTGCCGCCAAGCGGGTCATCGGGGATGTGCGGGAGGACGGCCTGGCCGCCCTCATCGAGGAGCTGTGGTTCGACGGCCCCAAAGCCGAGCCCTCGGGTAAGACGCTCGGTTCCCCGTGGGAGGCCATGGAGGAGCAGAAATGAGCTTCGTGCCTGTATACGGGCCCCGCAGCCGGGCCTTGATTTTAGGCACCTGGCCCAGCCCCAAGAGCCGGGAGATGGCTTTTTACTACGGCCACCCGCAGAACCGCTTCTGGCCCATGTTGGCAGCCCTGACCGGGGAGCCCGTACCCGCCCGGGAAGATATTGACACCAAAAAGCAGCTCATCCTGCGCCATGGGCTGGCCCTCTGGGATACATTGGAGAGCTGTACCATCACGGGTGCCTCGGATGCTTCCATCAAAGATGTGGTGCCCAACGATATTGCCGCCCTGCTGGCTAAGGCTCCCATTGAGGCGGTGTTCTGCAACGGGGCCACGGCATACAAAATTTACTGCAAATATTTACAACCCATCAGTGGCATTGCCGCCGTCAAGCTGCCCAGCACCAGCCCCGCCAACGCGGCCTGCCGCCCGGAGAAGCTTCGGGAAGTATGGGGTGCCGCCTTAGCCGATTGGTTGATTAACGTATGATGGCAAACCTGTAAATTATTCATGAAACGCTTGCGTTTTTGCCAAAAAGCTTTATGATGGAGAGGAAAGGGGCTAAATTTCTTGAATGCCCCGGAAAAGGAGACGCTTCATGAGCAAGATCATCCGCACCCGGAAACCCAGTGTCCTGCCGTTTTACGCAGGCGCTCTGGTGTTCGTGGTGCTCTGCGCGGTGCTCCCGGTGTACAAACTCTGGGCACTGCTGGTGGCGCTGGGCGGCGCTGCCGTGGCGTTTGGCCTGGGGCAGAAATTCTGCCCGCCCCATGTGGTGGAACACGAGGTGCCGTTCCACACCGGGCAGGACGACGTGGACGCCATGCTGACCGATATCCAGCAAAAGCTCGATACCCTGCACGGCCTCAATGCTTCCCTGCCGGACCCGGCGCTCTCCGCCGCCATGGACCGGATGGAAAAGGCAGGCCGCTCCATTGTGGAAGCGGTCGAAGCCAACCCCGCCAAAGCCAAACAGGTGCGGCGCTTTGCCAACTACTATCTGCCCGATGCGGTGAACATTCTGCAGCAGTACGCCACGCTGGCGCGGCAGGGCGTCAAGGGCGAGAACGCCGCCGCCATCCGTACCGAAGTGGAACACAACGCGGCATCCATTGCCACGGCCTTTGAAAACCAGCTGGACGCCCTGTATGCCGCTGAGAGCATGGACCTCTCGGCAGACCTGACGGTTTTGCAAAACATGTTAAAGGGACAAGGGTTATAAGCTTTAACAGTAACTGTTCTTCGTACAACCTCTCCGTCACGACTAATGTCGTGCCACCTCTCCTAGTAGGAGAGGCCTTGGCAATCCCCGCAAGGTCAACCGTTTCGCCAGAGGCTCCCCTACTAGGGGAGCTGTCGAGCGGATGCGAGACTGAGAGGTTGTACAGAGCAGACGTTTGTAAAAGCGCTTCGATTCACTCGTATATTGGAAAGGAAGGAATCCCCATGGCTGAGAACAACACTTTCAATTTTGATCTGGACGCACCCGCTACCCCCACCCTGACACTGGACCCGGTGGAAGAAGCCGCTCCTGCCGAGGAAAAGAAGCCCGAGCCCGCCCCGGCCCCGGAGGAGGTCAAGCTGACCGCTGAGGAAAAGGCCATGGTGGACGCCTTTGCGCAGAAGATCGACATTACCAACAGCCAGCAGGTGCTGCAGTACGGCTCTGCCTGCCAGAAGAAGATCGGCGATTTCTCGGAGGCCGCTCTCGCCAAGGTGTCCACCAAGGACCTGGGCGAAGTGGGCAATATGATCACCGACCTCATTGGCGAGCTGAAGAGCTTTGACGCCAACGAGGAGCAGCAGAAAGGCATCCTGGGTTTCTTCAAGAAAAAAGGCGACCAGATCGACAACCTGAAGACCAAGTACAACAAGGCCGAGACGAATGTGGAGAACATCCAGTCCATGCTGGAGGGCCATCAGGTGCAGCTGCTCAAGGACATCGCCATGCTGGATAAGATGTATGAGCTGAATATGGCCTACTTCAAGGAGCTGAGCATGTATATCCTGGCCGGCAAAAAGAAGCTGGCTGACGTGCGTGCCAAGGAACTGCAGCAGGCCATGGACAAGGCCAAGGCTTCCGGCCTGCCGGAGGATGCCCAGGCCGCCCGCGACCTGTCCGACCAGTGCGAGCGGTTTGAGAAAAAGCTCTACGACCTGGAACTGACCCGGAACATCAGCCTGCAGATGGGCCCCCAGATCCGCCTGCTGCAGAACAACAACACCATGATGGCCGAGAAGATCCAGTCCACCATCGTCAACACCATCCCCCTGTGGAAGAACCAGATGGTGCTGGCCCTGGGCCTGGCCCACAGCCAGCAGGCCATGCAGGCCGAGCGCGCCGTCACCGACATGACCAACGAGCTGCTCAAGAAGAACGCTGACGCCCTCAAGATGGGCACCATTGAGACGGCAAAAGAGTCTCAGCGCGGTGTGGTAGACATCGAGACCCTGCAGCAGACCAACAAGAGCCTCATCGAGACGCTGGACGAGCTGAACAAGATCCAGACCGAGGGCCGCGCAAAGCGTGCCGCCGCCGAGCAGGAGCTGACCCGCATTGAGGATGAGCTCCGCGCCAAGATGATGGAAATTCGGAGCTAAACAGAAATGGCAAACGCAGATTTTTCCAAGCAGAGCAGCACCCAGGGCCCGCGCGGCTTTGACAGCGGCAGCTACCGTGAGGCAAAGCGCGCGGACGAGGATGCCCTGCACCTGACCCCTGCCCAGCAGAAGCTGGCAGTGCTGGAGAACAGGCTCCCCGCGGCCCTGCGCAATCGCGGCGCGGCACTGGCGCTGAGCATCGTCGTGATGCTGGCCGCGTTCTTCGGATTGGGTGGGGCCAAACTCAAGGCAAAATACAACAGCGCCAGCCAGTGGTTTCCCTACGGTGTCGCCGCCGACAACGGCTATACCCTCAACGAGGAGCTGCTCACCCGGCTGAACACCGCCGCCAATGTCATCACGACGGGCACCAGCACTCTCGGGGCCGACAGCACCGAGGTGCAGGCCGCGCAGACGGCACTGGACGATTTCTCCGCCTGCCTGGACGCGGTGCAAGCCGATGGCAGCAAGCAGGATCTGACCTCCCTGCCCTACTATCAGGGCAGCACGATGCACGCCCTCTATCAGGCCAACGAGGCACTTGGCGCTGCCATCGACCAGCTCTATGCAAAACTCCAGGAGCGGGCCGCGGACCCCATGAAGATGGGCGCGGTGCAGGGCCAGTACGGCCAGTTCAACAGCGCCCAGACCATCCTCAGCAATCTCAATTACAATCAGGCCGTTACGGCCTATCAGAATGATACCAGCGGCTTTCCGGCAGCTCTGCTGAAAGGCCTGTTCGGGATCAAGGAGGTGGAGCCTTTCGTATGAAAACGATGAAATTCCTCGCCCGGCGCGTCAGCGCTCTGGTGCTGGTGGCCACTGTAGGGCTGACAGCCCTTGTGCCGGCCGCCCTTGCGGCACCGGCCAGCCTGCCGGACCTGCCCAAAGACCAATGCGTTGTGGACGATGCCAATGTCCTGAGCAGCAGCACCGTGCAGACCATTCAGGATCTGAACACCCAGCTGGATGCCAGCTGCAAGGGTGCCCAGATCGGCGTGCTGACCGTGGATTACACGGGCAGCGTCTCCACGGAGGATTACGCCGTGGAGGCCGCCAACACCTGGGGCCTGGGCAGCAGCTCTGAGAACAACGGTGTTCTCATCCTGCTGGTGATGCAGAGCCCCGAGTACGCCGACGGCGACTACTACCTGACCTACGGCGACGGCTTCCGCAACACAACGCTGGCCAGCCAGGCCAGTGCCATCGCCCAGACCATGGAGGATGACTTTGCCTCCCAGAACTACGATGGCGCCGTGACCACCTGTGCCCGGAACGTGGCCAACACCATTGCGGACCTCTATGGTGTGAGCCTCAGCGGTTCTACAACCAGTAATGTGGCTGGTGGAAATTACAATGATACCGACAATTACCACGAAGCCCCGGTGGCAAAGCCCGCTTTCTGGGAGACCGCCGTGGACGGCCTGTTCACCATCCTGGCCTACGGCATCGTCATCATTGCCCTGTTCTTCATGTTCGTGGTTCCTTTCGGCCACTCTGCAGGCTGGTACTGGGGCCCGTTCGGCTGGTTTGGCTGGCGGCACCGCCGTGGTCCCCGCCGCCCGCCGTATGATGATTTCGGCCCCGGTCCGGGTGGTTTCTATGGCCCCCGTGGCCCGCGTGGCCCCAGAGGCCCCCGGCCTCCGCGGGGCGGTGGATTCGGTGGCCCTGGAATGGGCGGCGGAAGTTTTGGCGGCATGGGCGGTGGACGCTCGGGCGGCAGCTTCCGTTCCGGTGGCGGCGGCTCGTTCCACTCCGGTGGTGGCAGCTTCCACGGCGGCGGCGGTGGACGCGGGCGTTAAAGAAGCATGAAAAAACTCCTGCACAGAGGTGCAGGAGTTTTTTCATGCAAGCGAAATTACTTGGTGCCGTAGATACGGTCACCAGCGTCGCCCAGGCCGGGGACGATGTAGCCGTTCTCGTTCAGGTGGTCGTCCTTGGCGCCCAGGTAGATATCCACATCGGGGTGAGCCTTGTGCAGGGCCTCGATGCCTTCCGGAGCGGCGATCAGGCCGATGAACTTGATCCGCTTTGCGCCGTGCTTCTTGATCTGGGTGATGGCGTCAATGGCGCTGCCGCCGGTTGCCAGCATGGGATCCAGCACCAGAACGTCGCGCTCGGCGATATCCTGCGGCAGCTTGCAGAAGTACTCCACAGGCTGCAGGGTCTCTTCGTCGCGGTACAGGCCGATGAAGCCCACCTTTGCGGCGGGCAGCAGGGTCAGCATACCGTCCAGCATACCCATGCCTGCGCGCAGGATGGGCACCAGAGCCAGCTTGCGGCCTGCCAGCACCTTGGTCTTTGCCATGGTGATGGGGGTCTCGATCTCCACCTCTTCCAGAGGCAGGTCACGGGTAGCCTCGTAGCACAGCAGGGTGGCGATCTCGCCTACCAGATCACGGAACTCCTTGGTACCGGTCTGCTTGTTGCGCAGAATGCTCAGCTTGTGCTGCAGCAGGGGGTGCTCAACGATCATGGGGGTCATAACAACACGCTCCTTATTATTTTATATTAGGTTATGGGATCCTTGTTTTGTTCGCCCTCTGGGGGAGCTGTCACCGCAAGTGACTGAGAGGGCGTGGAATCAGCGATTTTCAATGGCCATCAGCTTGGCGACGCGCTTCTCGTGGCGGCCGCCCTCAAACTCAGTGTTGAGGAAGATATCCACCAGCTGGCAGGCAAGGCCGGGGCCCACTACACGGCCGCCCATGCACAGGGCGTTGGCGTCGTTGTGGCGGCGGGTGTACTCAGCGCTGAAGCTGTCGGAGCAGCAGCAGGCACGGACGCCCTTGACCTTGTTGGCGGCCATGCTGATGCCCACGCCGGTGCCGCAGAAGAGCAGCGCCTTGCTGCACTCACCCTTGACAACAGCGTCACAGGCAGGCAGAGCCATATCCGGGTAATCCACGCTGGCGGTGCTGTGGGTGCCGTAGTCGATATACTCCAGCCCCAGCTCTTCCAGATGGACCTTGACGGCCTCTTTCAGTTCAAATCCGCCGTGGTCGGCGGCCAGTGCGATGGGTTTTGCCATTGGTATCAATCCTTTCCCTTTGTTGCTCACTTTTTTGCTTCTTTGGTCTTGGATGCTTCCGCCTCTGCAGCCAGACGCTCGGCGCGCTCGCGCTCGGCCTGGCTCAGGCGGTGATAATCCGGCAGCAGAGCCTCGGGCAGCACGGTCTCCCCGTGCCGGGCCATCTGCTTTGCCACCAGTGCCACGGCGGCGGCACGGCCTCCCCGCAAAGCGGGCGGCACGGCCAGCACACCGGGAATTTCGCCGTACTTATTATAGCACAGAGCAGCCCCATCACCAACAAAAAACAGGGGCTTTTTGCAATTTTCTACAAATTGGGCCAGGTCAGCCACGGCACGGGCATCATCGTCCATCAGCCGCTCATGGGTCGCCAGGTCAAAGGCGGCGCTGTACACCTGGGCACGGCGGGCATCCAGCGCACAGAGCACAGTGCCCTCACCCGTGTGAGCAGCCGCCAGTGCTTCCAGGGTCGAGACCGGCGCGCAGAGCGTCTCCCGAGGGAACGCCAGCCCTTTGACGGCGGCCAGACCGATGCGCAGCCCGGTAAAGCTGCCGGGGCCTGCATTGACGCCGTAGACGTCGATATCCGCGCAGGTCAGATGGCAGAATTTGAGACAGTTGTCGATCAGAGGCATGATCGTCTCGCTGTGGGTCATGCCCGCGTCGAGATAGCACTCGTACAGCAGGCGGTCATCCTGCAGCAGGGCCACCCCCGCGGTCTTGCCCGCGGTATCCACGGCCAGAATGTTCATAGCGTTACCCCCTCTATGGTGATGCGGCGGGTGTTCTCATCCACTCGCTGGATGTCCACCCGGATGGGGTTTTCCAGGGCCAGCAGATCCGCGAAATTTTCGCTCCACTCAGCCGCCACGATGGCCCCCTGATCCAGATAATCGTAAAAGCCTGCCGCGCACAGATCGTTCTCGGTGGAGATGCGGTACAGGTCAAAGTGGGCCAGCGGGCGCGGCCCACGGTAGTAGTTCACAATGGCAAAAGTCGGGCTGCTGACCGGGTCGGTGCAGCCAAGGCCCTCGGCCAGGCCCTCGGTGAACGCGGTCTTGCCCGCACCGAGGCCGCCCGTATAGGCAATGAGCGCTCCCGGCTGGAGCACTCCGGCCATCCGCCTGCCCAGGGCCACGGTCTCGGCCCGGGAGTGGGTAATGAATTCAGACATAAATAACACCTCATACAAAAGGGGACGGCAGGTTTCTGCCATCCCCTAGTATAGTATATTTTTGCAAAAAGTGCAACGCTCAGGCCGCAAGGTCCGCGCTGAACATGCTGCGGTTGCTCTCCGGTACATTGAGCGCCGCCTGGCTGTTGCCGTAGAGCACTGCATAGGAAGCCGCTGCATGGGGACGTCGGCCGCCCTGCGCATGGTACCAGATGAGGTCATCCTCACCATAAGTCGCCTTGGCGTGCTCCAGCGCCTGCCCGACATTCTGCCCCATGATGAGGTGATTGATGGTATCCCAAAGCATACTGCGGGAGTAGACGGTGTAGACGTTGTTGACGTAGCCGATGACCGCCTGTGCCCCGCCGGAGAGGAGGGCATCCGCCATGGCGTTGTCCTCGCTGCCATCCACGCCGAGGAACTCACAGGTCTCGGAGTAGACGATGGTGTTGGAAAGCTTGCCGCCTTTATAAGCATTGCGGAAGAAATCCGAGGTAACGCAGTACATCCCGTTGACCTTGATGACCCGGTGGGCCAGCAGATCGAAGCCGTAGCGGAGGTCTTTGCCAAAGGTGGACTCTTCCGTCAGTAGCATAATGGGCTCCGTGCGGGTGCGTTTGAGGAACTTGCCATAGCTGTAAGTGTAGTAGGAGCCATGGGCGCTCAGAACGCTGACATGATAGTTGCCCATCTTCTTGAGGTCGGCCACGGTGACATGAATGTTGATCTTGGTCTCCAGCCCCAGCGCCGACCAGAAGCCCTGCATATAGGCATAATACGGGAAGCGGGAACTGTTGATGGTGTTGTCAAAAGCGTAGTAAATCACTGCCGTGCCGAACTTTTCCACCGCCTGATTTTCGGTGCGGCGGAGCAGGGCCGCCCGGCTCGTCTGCATTTCAGCCCCCAGATCCGGCGGGAGCCGGAGCGAGAGGGTATGATCGGAAGAGGCAGTCTCTGTCTCGGCGTTTTCCTCGTCCAGCGTCTCATCCTCGGGTTCCGTGAGCAGGATGCCGCCCAGCACGCCGCAGGGGTACCGGAAACTGACCATCCCGTTTTCTTCGTCGGTATAAATGGAGTCCTTTTCCACAAGGCCCTTGGCCGCCAGCGTGTCCAGCTGGGCCAGCGCCGCGTCTTTCCGGGCGTCGGTGTCCATTTCCTGATATTGTTCACTCTCGGTCAGAGCCGTAACAGCGGCATCTGCCTGCTGCATCCCGGCTGCATCCGCCCGGGTGAGCGTCTGCTCTGCCGCTGCCGCGTCCACGGGCTGCTCCGCAAATGCAGCCGTCGGGAACACCGTGCTGACCAGTATCACCAGTGCGCAGAACGCGCACAACATGCGATGATGTTTCTGCTTCATCTTTTCTGTATCCTCCAGGAGAGCGCCGCCGGGCGGCGGTACTCTCTTTCGCGCCCGGAGAACGGCATCACGATCCGCTTTCGCCAATGTTTGCCGCTCTTTTGACGCGTTTCCCTATGCTCATTTTAGAGAGTCCCGGAAGCTTTGTCAAGCATTCCGCGCCGATTTTGCAAAGCTGTCACAGAGTGTGAAAAATCCGCGCCATCTTGCACAGAAATGCCCCCTGCTGTATAATAGTTGTGTATCTGGTTTTTGCAGTTTGCTCCCCGAAAGCAGTCCGCGGAAGCCATTTTGTGAGAAAGGCGGTGCTTTTTTTGGAAAGCATTCAACGATATTGGAAGCGTACCGATAAAACTTACCTGCTTCTGTGCATCCTGAGCAGCAGCTTTGCGGTGCTGGCCCTCTCCTCCTGGGCCGCCAAGCAGGGCAGCGGCTTTGCTCTGGACGATGTTACCGGGCAGATCGTGGGCGTAGGCGATTACCGCCGTGCCGTGGTGCAGGCAGGCGCGGCCGCCATTGGGCTGTGTGTTGCAGTTCTGCTCTCAAACATCGATTACCGGAGCCTCGTCAAGGTGTGGCCAGTCCACGTTGCCGTCACCTGGGGCATGGTGCTCCCCACCCTGTTCATCCGCAATGTGACCGTCGGCCCGCTGACCATTGGCTACAATGCAGGCGACACCGACAACTACTCCTGGTACAAGCTGGGCGGCTTTACCCTCCAGCCCACCGAGCTGGCAAAGATCAGCTTTATCCTGACCTTTGCCATGCACCTGAACAATGTCCGTGGTAAGATCAACGAGCCCAAGGAGCTGGGCAAGCTGCTGCTGCACATGCTGGTCCCCATCCTCATCATCCACATCCAGGGTGACGACGGCACAGCCATCATCTACGGCATCATCGCCTGCTGCATGATGTTCTCCGCTGGCTTGAGCTGGAAATATATCATCGGGGCCATCTCGGCGGCGGCCGCTGCCGTGGCCGTGGCGTTCGGCTTTTTCAGCGATAAGATCGGCAAGGGCTACCAGTGGTACCGCATCCTCGCCGTCATCGACCCTGAAAACAAAACGGGCTGGGCCCCCAGCGAAACTGTCTGGAAGAACATCATCTACCAGCAGCAGCGGGGGGAGATCGCGCTGGGTTCCGGCGGCATCTTCGGCAACGGTATTTTCAGCGGCAGCTATTACAGCGTCCCCAACGCCCACAACGATTTCGTCTTCAGCTGGATCGGCAACGTCACCGGCTTCGTGGGCTGCTGTGTGGTGCTGGGCATCCTGTTTGCGCTGGTCTGCAAGACCTTTGCCACCGGCGCCCGCAGTGAGGACATGCTGGGCAGCTTCATCTGTGCCGGCATCGGCGGTGCTCTCATGGCGCAGATCGCCGTCAATGTGGGCATGAACCTCCGCGTCCTCCCCGTCATCGGTGTCACCCTGCCGTTCTACTCGGCGGGCGGTTCCTCGGTCCTGATGCTGTATATTTGTGTTGGATTAGTACTGAGCGTTTATATGCACAATACCAAAAAGCTGTTTGGGTGAGTTTGCGTCAAGTGTAAAGTTTTCGCGCTCTGCCTGACTTTTTCCGGAATCGCATATAATAATCGCATATAATAAAAGTAGAAATGATGCACACAGTCTCCTGTATGCTCACCAAAATGAAGAACCCCCTCGGAGGTGAACTGTGAACCGCCCCAAAATTAGTAGACATGAATAAAAAGCGCCTCATGTAGGGTGTGG
>ERZ1034626.1030-NODE-1030-length-19427-cov-40.784225_pt1 | contig 19427 bp, 13 predicted proteins | sample MGYA00520652_ERZ1034626 | MGnify/ENA primary metagenome ERZ1034626 (study PRJEB33766, sample SAMN09781765) | gut metagenome | biome: gut microbiome | host: Homo sapiens | place: Madagascar | study: EMG produced TPA metagenomics assembly of the PRJNA485056 data... | reverse complement strand
TTGCAACCGAAAGCATCGCTGAGGCTCGGAATGCATACACCTATGAAGAAATTGACGGGTGCTATTTGGAGGCGAAGGAAATTGCTGATCATGCAAGGAAGAACTTGCAAGAGAAAATAGGAGGTACATAAAAACAAAACTCCCACCGAAGCGGGAGTATAGGTTTTACACCTTCGGCAATTACTGCCTTATTGTGATAAGATGTAGGAAATCTTATTTTCTGCTGCAAATATAATACAAAAAAATTGTTTATCCAATAAAAAGGTTGTAATTTTACAGAAAATTAATAATTAAGTATATAAAACTATAGTAGTATGACTAAAATACTAGGAATTGATACAGGAACCAATAGTCTTGGATGGGCTATTGTGGAAAAACAGGCAGATGAATATCATTTGCTTGATAAAGGTGTCAACATCTTCCAGGAAGGTGTTAAGATAGAAAAAGGTATAGAGTCTTCTAAAGCTGCTGAGCGTACGGCTCATAAGGCAGCACGAGTAAGAAATTATCGAATTAAATTACGTAAAATTCGTCTGCTTCGTATTTTAAGTGATGCACATTTATGTCCTCCGCTTTCGAAAGCAGAACTATCTGCATGGAGACTCAAGAAGGAGTATCCTAAGAATGAATTGTTTATGCAATGGCAAAGTACTGATGATGAATCAGAAAAGACACCATACGCTTATAGGCATAAGTGCCTTCATGATTGTTTGGATTTCAGCAGTATAACTGATAGATATATTCTGGGTCGTGCTTTTTATCACATGATTCAGCGACGTGGCTTTTTAAGTAATCGTAAAGATCAGAGTGGTGATGATACAGGAATGGTAAAAGAAAGTATCAGTAACCTTACTCAAGAGATGCATGATGCTGATTATGAGTATCTTGGTGATTATTTTTATTCTCTCTATAATAAAGGAGAGAAGATCCGTAATCATTATACTGCACGCAATGAGCATTATCTGGCAGAGTTTAAGGCTATTTGTGAAAAGCAGGAGTTAGATAAGAATCTTGGTCATGAAGTGGTACATCAAATAGAAAAAGCCATTTTCTACCAGCGACCATTAAAGTCGCAAAAAGGACAAGTTGGTAAATGCGTATTTGAGAAGAACAAGACAAGATGTCCTTCTTCACATCCTATGTATGAAGAGTTTAGAATGCTCTCTTTTATCAATAACATAAAGATTCAGACTCCAAATGATGATGTATTACGCCCTCTGTCTTCAGAGGAGCGAGCACTCATTATGCCTTTGTTCTTCCGTAAATCAAAGAAGTTGTTTGACTTTGAAGATATAGCAAAGAAATTGGCACCCAAAAAACAATATGGTTTTTACAAGAAGAGTTCTGATGCCGAAATGCCATATCTTTTCAATTACCCTATGGATACATCTGTTTCTGGTTGTCCTGTAACTACCGCTTTAAAAGATATCTTTGGAGATAATTGGATAGATTCTCTTTGCGAAACCTATACGCTAGCCGAGGGTAAAAGTCGTTTGAATGTAGTCAATGATATTTGGCATGTATTGTTCTTCTATACAGATGATACAAAACTTGCAGAGTTTGCAAAGAATCGTCTGCAATTGAATGATGAAGAAGCAAGGAAATTTTGCGAGATTTCTTTGCCGGGTGATTATGCGTCTTTAAGTTTGAAGGCTATCTGTAAGATTCTTCCTTATCTTAGAAGAGGTTTGATTTATTCTCATGCCGTATTCTTGGGTAACTTATGTGAAGTGATGCCGCAATATGAATGGGATATAGAAGAAATGCGTAATGCTGCTATTGAGCATATTATCCACGAAATGAATCAGATTGATTCTAAAGATGCACGTACTTTCGAGGTTTGTATTAAGGAGTATCTGAAGGAGCAGTATCATGTATCTGAAGAGAAACTTAAGAAGTTATACCATCCTTCTATGATGGAGGTATATCCTAGAGTGCAGCGCACCAACAACCATGGTGTTTATCAGCTTGGTTCACCTCGAATTGATAGCGTGCGTAATCCAATGGCTATGCGTTCTATGTTCAGATTACGTAAATTGGTAAATCGTTTGTTGGAAGAGGGGAAGATAGATTCTGATACTGAGATTCATATTGAATTTGCTCGTGAATTAAATGATGCTAATAAGCGTAATGCTATAGCTTTATTCACAAAAGATAATCAAAAAAAGAATGATGAGGCTCGCAAGAAGATTATAGACATAATGGGGAAAGACTATGATGTTAAAGATGACGACATTCTAAAGTATATTCTTTGGGAAGAGCAGGGACATATCTGCTTATATACAGGCAGGCAGATTGCTATTTCCGACTTTGTCGGAACAAGTCAAAAATTTGATAAAGAACATACGATTCCCCGTAGTGTAGGTGGCGACAGTACAAGAATGAATTTGACACTTTGTGATAGTCGTTTCAATAGAGAAGTCAAGAAAACTAAGTTGCCAACAGAATTGCCTAACCATGATGAAATTATGGCTCGTATTAATGACTGGAGAGAAAAGTATGAGTCTCTTGATGGACAAATACGTAAATTGAAGGGAAAATCAAAGGGGGCAACAACCAAAAAGCAAAAAGATGACATCATTAGTAAGCGTCATCTTTTGGAATTGCAACGCGATTATTGGCGAGGTAAGTATTTACGTTTCATGATGGAGAGTGTACCTGAAGGATTTAGTCGTCGTCAAGGTACTGATATCAGTGTGATTTCTAAGTATGCTCGTCTTTACTTGAAATCTCTTTTCAAGCATGTCTATACAGTAAAAGGCATTGCTACCTCTGATTTTAGAAAGATCTGGGGTATTCAAAAGACATATAGTAAGAAGGAACGTGTAAATCATGTACATCATTGTATTGATGCCATTGTTATTGCATGTATTGGCTTAGATGAATATAATAAGCTGGGATCATATTATCATGATGAAGAAAATCATGAATGGTATGGCATGTCAAAGGCTTATTTTAAAAAGCCATGGCCTACATTTGTTGAGGATATTAAGAAGGTGCAGGATGAAATCTTGGTTTATCATTATACACCAGATAATATGCCAAAGCAAGGACGTCGTAGAATTCTTCTTGATGTAGAGGCCAATGGCCGAAAAAAGAAGAAAGTTCTTTGTAAGGGTGATGCAGCAAGGGGATCATTGCATAATGAAACATACTATGGGGCCATAGAGAGCGATGGCGTGGTAAAATACGTTAAGCGTATAAATTTGGCATCAATGGAGGAAAGTGATGTCAAAAATATTGTTGATGATACGGTAAGAGGTATTATTGAGACTGCTATTAAAGAGAAGGGGTTTAAAAATGCGATGTCCGCTACAATATGGATGAATGAAGAGAAACAAATACCTATAAAAAAGGTAAGATGTTACACTCCTTCAGTTACGAAGCCTTTGGATATTCGTCAACAACGTGATGGCTCTGCAAAAGAATACAAGCAGCAATATCATGTTACTAATGATGGTAACTATTTGCTTGCTTTGTACATCGGTAAGGATAAAAAAGGTAAGGAAAAACGTGAGTTTGAATTAGTTAATATGTTGCAAGCTGCGCAATACTTTAGAACAAGTAATGATAAAGTAGCAGTAGAAGGAAGAATAGAGCCAATAAAGAGTGAGCATGATTATCCGTTTGCATATTCTTTGAAGATTGGTACATTGGTACTCCTTTACGAAAAAACGCCTAATGAAGTTTGGGATGCGTCGTTAGAGGAACGAGGACGTAGAATGTATAAAATAACAGGACTTTCTTCTACGACCATAAATGGTTGTTCATATGCTAGGATAAATATGAGAAATCATGAAGAAGCTAGATTGAGTAAAGAAGTTAAGGCAAAGAATGGTGCATTTAAGCAAGGAGAAAATCTTCGTCCAGCTATTGTTATGCTCCATACTCAATTTAATGCTTTAGTTCAAGGCTATGACTTCGAGATTGATGAATTAGGTGAAATTAAAAGATTAAAATAAAATGATCAAACAGACATTATTCTTTTCAACTCCTGTATGTCTTTCACTTAAGAATTGCCAAGTTGTAATCTCTTGGAAAGATAGTGATGACAAAATAACACGCTCTATAGAAGACATAGGGTGTGTAGTCTTGGAAAATCAAATGATAAGCATTACTTTGCCGCTTCTTAACGAGTTGGTAAAGAATAATGTTGCTGTTATCTTATGTGATAACAAGATGATGCCAACATCTATGTTGCAAAGCTTAGATGCTAATACAACGCAAGCTGAAAGTTTAAAATTTCAGCTTGCAGTTACTGAGCCAATGAAAAAGCAGGCTTGGAAACAGATAATAGAGGCAAAGATAAAAAATCAATCCGCAGTCTTGTCTCTTGTTGGTAAGAATAAAGATGTTCTTAAACCTTATTATAATAATGTTAAGAGTGGAGATTCGGACAATAGAGAGGGATTGGCGGCAAAAGTATATTGGAACAACCTTTTCGGTAACTCTTTCAAAAGAGAAAGGGAAGGATGTCCACCTAATGCTCTTTTAAATTATGGTTATGCCATATTGCGTGCAGCCGTAGCTCGTGCTTTATTAGGTTCAGGTTTACTTCCTAATTTGGGTATCTTCCATAAAAGCAGATATAATGCTTTTCCTTTAGCTGATGATGCAATGGAACCATATCGACCATTTGTTGACGAAATCGTTTATCGGCTTTATGGAAATGGAACTACAGAACTGAATAAAGAATCAAAGACTGAGATAATGCGTGTGTTGAATTGTGATGTCAATATAGGGAAGGTTAAACGACCTTTGCAGATAGCTTTGACCATGACAACAGCCTCTCTTGTGAAATATTATACAGGAGAAATAAAAAAACTTTCTTTACCTATTATAACATGACAGAAGATAGACTTAATGCGTATCATATTATGTGGTTATTTGTATTTTTCGATTTACCTGTTACTACAAAAAAGGAAATGAAGGCTGCTTCTCTTTTCCGCAAGAACTTAGAAAAAGATGGTTTCTCCATGATGCAATTTTCTGTTTATATCCGTCATTGTGCTTCAAGAGAAAGTTTGGATGTGCATGTTAGACGGATAAAATCGCTACTTCCGGAAACTGGGAAAGTAAGTTTGTTGAGTGTTACAGACAAGCAATATGGAGATATTTATAACTTTTGGGGTAAACCAAAAAGTATTAATAAGAGTAAAATATCGAAAAAAGTTATTAGTGAACCCATTCAATTGGAGTTTTTTTAGTACTTTTGCATTAGGAAATATATCCTACCCTCCATTTCTTATTAGAAAAAGTGATTGTTAAACACTGGAAATCAGTACTTTTAAATCTATAGGTTGTGGTTTGATGTAGGATACAAAAGATATACAACTACGGGGGCGAAGGGGGTTAAATACCGCTAGTTGTGGTTTGATGTAGGATACAAAAGATATACAACACCACCACGTTTATAAAGGGAGTCTATCTGTTGTGGTTTGATGTAGGATACAAAAGATATACAACTGCGGGGGCGAAGGGGGTTGAAGTCCGCTAGTTGTGGTTTGATGTAGGATACAAAAGATATACAACGTAGGCTTAATGACCGACTGGAGCGAGGTGTTGTGGTTTGATGTAGGATACAAAAGATATACAACAGAATCAAGTTTATCACCCGAAAATTCTAGTTGTGGTTTGATGTAGGATACAAAAGATATACAACAAAGCGTATATCGTTAAGTTGCTAAAGAAGGTTGTGGTTTGATGTAGGATACAAAAGATATACAACCATTAGAACCAGAAGAAGAGGGCGAAACAGTTGTGGTTTGATGTAGGATACAAAAGATATACAACTACAACTTTTGTTTATCATGATGGTTTTTTGTTGTGGTTTGATGTAGGATACAAAAGATATACAACTTCCTCCGTTGATCATGAGATACCAATCGAGTTGTGGTTTGATGTAGGATACAAAAGATATACAACTGTTTAGTACCCGCCGTTTCCTGAAGGTTGTTGTGGTTTGATGTAGGATACAAAAGATATACAACACATGGGGGGCAGGTACAAGACGTACCAGGTTGTGGTTTGATGTAGGATACAAAAGATATACAACTCAGCAGAAGGAAGAGTGAAACGGTCAACAGTTGTGGTTTGATGTAGGACACAAAAGATATACAACAATAATGGCAAAGAAATAAAGTGGTAATATGTTGTGGTTTGATGTAGGATACAAAAGATATACAACCGACAAGCAATTTATCATCATTAGAAGTAGTTGTGGTTTGATGTAGGATACAAAAGATATACAACGAACAAATGCAGCAGAGTTTAGCGGCATAGTTGTGGTTTGATGTAGGATACAAAAGATATACAACAAAGGCGAAACAGAATAATTAGAAGGGCGGTTGTGGTTTGATGTAGGATACAAAAGATATACAACAACCACTTGCTGAACCTTGCCGCTCTGATGGTTGTGGTTTGATGTAGGATACAAAAGATATACAACTACCGGTCAATGGTTGCACGTTCAATGGGAGTTGTGGTTTGATGTAGGATACAAAAGATATACAACAGTTTCGATAGCAGGAAGTTCGCAAAGAGGTTGTGGTTTGATGTAGGATACAAAAGATATACAACACGGCAGACTGGTGGGCAAAGCAGAGTGAGTTGTGGTTTGATGTAGGATACAAAAGATATACAACGTAACTCTTGTTTCATAATATCACTCTGAGTTGTGGTTTGATGTAGGATACAAAAGATATACAACGCTTTACTATTGGCTTTGACCCTAAGATAGTTGTGGTTTGATGTAGGATACAAAAGATATACAACTTTTTAAGTCTAAAGCATAAGCCTTATTCGTTGTGGTTTGATGTAGGATACAAAAGATATACAACTAAGTCAATAGCATAAGCATAACGACAAGGTTGTGGTTTGATGTAGGATACAAAAGATATACAACATAATGTCTTTAACCCTCGTGTCGAATGTGTTGTGGTTTGATGTAGGATACAAAAGATATACAACTCCTCAGCGTTGCTTCTATGCTCTTAAGGAGTTGTGGTTTGATGTAGGATACAAAAGATATACAACCGATGAGAAGATTACTCTCACCGATGCAGGTTGTGGTTTGATGTAGGATACAAAAGATATACAACTATCTCTTTCCAAGCGTTTTTACCAAAGTGGTTGTGGTTTGATGTAGGAATCAAAATATATATTATATAACGAGAATGGCATAGGGGGTGCTGGCGCAGTATCAGAATATCTTGGAACATAGGCAAAAAAGAGTCTTGTTCTCTTAGGACTTCAATCTTTTCAAAAGAAGAAAAACGGAAAAGGTAAGAGCACCTCTATCAGTATATTATAGTACGGCAAACGTATTTAGAAAGTGAAATGTGACAAAAGTACTTCGTAAAATTATCTTCATAACTAAGAGACTCCATTTGCCCTATAGATAAGAAAAACAATGCAGATGTGACTATAAGGATCAAAACAACATAGATTGATAGGGGATTGTAACCAGTTTGAATGTTTGCGCCACAAAGATACAAAAAATATTGATTACTTAGTTTTTTATGCGCAAAAAATATGGCAAAAGAAATAAAACTTAACGTTAGATAGGCTTTGTTGGAGAAAAAGTGGTTGTTCGGAAATTCCGAACAACCACTCAACATGGTGCTTTAGAGGGGAAAACGCAGAGTAAAGAGGTGAAATATTACAATCTTGATGTTATTATCTATGTGGGGTATCGTGTAAAATCTATTCAAGGTACACGCTTCCGCCAGTGGGCTACAGAGCGACTCCATGAATATATTGTGAAGGGATTCTTATTACCACTATTACCACGCGCAATCTAACAACCTGATAATAAGAATGATAAGGCGTGGTAATAAGCAGTCTTTTATTACCACCTGTTACCACTATTACCACGCCTTGCCAATCGTCTTTACGCTTTCTATAAAAGAAAACTATTTTCTAACTACCAGATACTCAGTACCAAATCTCGTTTTCTTGCTTTCCAGTCCCTCGATGTTCTGAAGCTCTCTGCCCAATCTCTGCAGACTCGAAACCTGCAGGGAGGAGCCGAATTTCTGCTTCAAAATGTCGAAAATGGCGGCTGCCATCATGTATTCTCCCTTTTCTGGGTCATTTGTTGGCTCAAAAACCTCCAGAAAACATTGTTTTATTGGCGAAATCTGCTCAAATTGTCTATTGTATTGCATGATGATGGCAGTTTCCTGGGCATCGAAATAGGATTTTTCTCCCTGCTCCAGGGCTTGCATCGCCTGCGCATAAAGCTGCTCATAGTTCAATCTGCCACTCACATCGATAGGACCCGTCAGCTCCACACCCAGGAAACGGCGGTTGCCGGATGGGTCGGCTAGAATATCCGTCATGTTGCTCGTGGCTATGAAGGAGGCAAGGCGGGGGAACTCCTCTACATGACTTCCATACGGGGGCTTGATCTTCACCGTGGGCAGTTGCAGCAGATTCTTCAGAAAACCCTGTTGTATCTGTGGCGAAATCTGATTGAACTCATCCAGGTTGATGAGCAGAAACTGTACCATGCCCTGCAACACCTGGCGCTTCTCCGAAAGAAGCATGTTGTCGGTGAAACCCCACGGCAGTTCGCCCGGTATCAGACGGCGGCAGAAGGTGCTCTTGTTGTAGCCCTGCTTGGAAATGAGCAGCGGCATCGTGCTGTTGCCGTATTGGCGGCGATAGGAACCTCGCCACTGATCTACCATGCCCAGAAACCAGGTGTAGAACCAGTCTTCCCAATGCGGATTTCGGGTAGGAACGGTGCGGGCGAGGGCACGGATATTCCGTGTATTTCATCACGGCATTATAGCGAAACTGGTATCTGCTTTGCAGAAAATTCTTCATCTGTAGAATATCAGCTCTGCCTTTTCTTCCCGATGAGGCTTTCTCGGTTTTCCGGTCCTTGGAATGGGTGGCGTAGGCACTGCCCACAATCTGACGGAACTCTTCCTCGGTGGCATCATTCCAGTTGTTTCTTCGGATATGGATGAATGCCTCCTCTTCGCTCATGCCCATGCGGCAGAGCTTGGCGGCAACGGCTGAAAGGAAGGCGAAAAACTGGTCGTTCTCATTAGCCCACTTCATGTTGGCTTCTGTCATTTCTGTCTGCGTCTCCTGGACAGCCTTACTGTAAAGAAACTCGTTGTCCTGGAATGCCTTCAGGTCATCCACTCGCTTGGGAGCAGCTGCTGATAGTTGGCTGTTTCTGGCGATGCGCATCGCCACTGCCTTGCTGTTATAATGAGGTGAAGCATCCTGCGTAAGCATGAAGCAGGATTTCAATGTTGGCTTTTCTGCCTTGAGGGATATCTTGCTGTCTGATGAAATCTGCGATAGATAGAGATTCTTTACAGATTCATATCCGGCGAGATAAAGCTGTTCGGCATCCTGTTCGTTTTGCGGAACCTGTCCAGCCTCATCTGCTATGCTAACGAGCACGATGAGGCTTCTGCCGTCGGCTCCCTTGATGGCAGCGAAGGTCATCGGTAGCAGACTGGCGGTTTTCTTCAGGGCATTGATTTCTTCTTCGGTGGTCAGGTTAATGAAGTGGAGCATCAACAGTCCGTTCGATTTCTTGAAGATGAGGCTGCCGCTTTCGTCCTTGCCGAATTCTGCGGCAGGATAAACCTGCTGCCATTGTTTCATGCCGATATAGTTGTGGTAGTCGCCTTCCATGAGTGGTGCACTCATTCTGAAATTGGCGACACTCTGCTTGGCGTCGTCCTTGGCGATGCGTTCCCAAAAGCGGTCAATGCTTTTCAGGCTAACCATCAGTTGGTTCTGCCTGTTGATTCTAGTGATGGTAAACTTCATATTCAAGCTAATTATTTGATATAACGATATCTAGAATAGCTTATGACGTATATGTTAAGCTGTAAATGACGTTCTGAACGGTGCTTCGAGCCGTTGAGGAAAGTTACCCGAGGCGTTGCCCAACTTTGCCCGAGGCTTTGGGCACTTGTACCCGGAATATCCGGTTAATAGTACCCGTGTTCTCGGGTATGAGTGCTCATGTTTGTGGGCACGAATCCTCATGTACGCGGGTGCTTAGTAGTTAACCTCTTCCGTATACTTATCGAATTTCAAGTTGGTGTATCCACGTGCCTTACACCAGTTCAGCATATACTGCTGCTGTTCTGGCAAGAGACCCGTCTGTCCTAACTTATATCTGTAATATGAAGTGTTGCTTCCGAAGTAGGAAGTCATGTGGTCTCTGAAACTACCTCCGTCTTTGCGCTTCAGTTCGTCGAGAATATTCTCAAAACCGTATGCCATTTTCATCAGTCGTAGTTGCAGGAAGTGTTCGCACTTATCGTCGTGATAAGCATCGGGAAAGACGGCGTAGCCGATGGTGTGCTCCGGATCTTTGTAGGTCACGGATAGATAGCGTGCGCATTGCTGGGCTAGGGGACATTGCTGGTTGAAGCAATAGGTCCATGTGCTGTGACTTTCGCCGTTGGCGAAATAGAGTCTTACTAAATCTGCTTGTGTCATAGTCTCATTATGTTTAAAGTTTAAGTGTGGTTTCACAGGAGTCATGAGCTTCTAGGTGGAATCGGCAAGAACTTTTCTTGCTGGTTGCAAAGATACAAAAAAATGAGTCTGAATGCAAGCTTTTTCTCATTTTATTTGCTTAAATGATTTTTTTTCCGTACTTTTGCCCTAGGCAGAAGAAAGTTCTGCTAAGATATAAACATTTAGATTATGCAATACAAGAATATCATATTTGATTTAGGTAATGTCTTGGTGAAGCTCAATCCGGAAGGATGCATCGGGGCTTTCAAGGCGATAGGAATGGGGGAGTTGGTTGATTCAAATCCTCAGAGTGAGGGGATGAAGCTGATGAGCAAGCTGGGTGTGGGAATGATGACCACAGAAGCGTTCTGCGATGCAGCCCGTAAGTTGACAGGGACTGATGTGATGAATGATGAGATTATCAATGCTGCCAACAAGATGTTGGTGGTGATTCCTGATGAGAAAAAGGAGCGACTCCTGCAGTTGAAGAAGGCAGGCTATCGCCTCTTCCTCTTGAGCAATACCATTGATATACATTGGGATTATTGCGTGGAGCATCTCTTCCCTTATAAGAACCATGGGGTAGAGGATTATTTCGAGCAGTGCTTCCTCTCTCAGAGAATGCATCTGGCAAAGCCTAATGCCCGCATCTATGAAGAGGTAATCAGGCAGGCGAACATCCATCCCGACGAAACCCTCTTCATCGATGATTTGAAGGAAAACTGTGAGGCAGCCGAGAAGCTGGGCATCCATACCTTCCAGAACGTGAAGTTCGATGATTGGCTTGCACTTACCTTTGTACGCTAATAATAACTAACATACAATATCGAAATGAATTTTTATAAGACTTTGGGACTGAAAAACAGCCGTATTGATGTGGCTGATGCCTTGCGAGGATTGGTAGTGGTGCAATGTCTGTTTTCAAATATCTGGCTCAAGTATCATTCCCATGGTCCTTTTGAGGGAATATGGAAGAAGTTGACCTGGATAAAATTTTAAGGCTTCCAAAAATCCCTCGCTTAGTCCAATTGGCTAGGCGAGGGATTTTTATTCATCGATTTTTTCTTTGATTTTATATTTGCATTTATTTCTTCTTCACTATCAACTTGCTTCCTTTCTGCACATCAGCCTTGATTTGGGTGAAGCGTTCGTTCTTTACATCTTCCAGCATGATGGCAGGACGATAGTCGGGTTTGATAGTAGTGAAACTTACATTATCTACTTCCAGATTATCCACGTGGCGGGCAAAGAGACCGAAAGCCGGTGTTTCCTTGGCAAACTTAGGCTCAGGATAGTTGGTGCCTTGCTCTCTGTATTGTCTCTTAGCAAGTTCAGCTGCGCCACCTCCACGATATTGCAGACGGATGTTGCTGAGCGAAATATTGCGAAGAGGCTCGCCTGGCATTCCTGTAATGATGATACCGGCAAGGGAATCCACATCGTTGGCAACCACATTACTGATCATGATGTCGCGACCTGTAGATACGGTAGTGCGCTCCTTAGGACCTCGGTTGCGGCAACCAGTGGTAATATAGATAGGGTAATGGTGTACATGGTTCATGGTGATGTTGTTTACTACCACATTCTCCATGATGCCCTGGTCAACCTCTTCAAACGCCAGACCGCTGCTATACATGAATGTGCAGTTGCTGAGCGAAATATTCTTATATCCTCCATTCGATTCCGTGCCGAGTTTGAATCTTCCGCATACCCAGTTTACCTTTTCAGGGATATAGGTTCCATCAAGCAGGGTGCCAACCTTGTAGCCCGTAATCACACAGTTGGTAATGGCGATGTGCTCTGTAATCACCGGTTTCTTTAGTGCGTATGAACTTTTGAGAACCAGGGCATCATCGTGAGGTGTGTTGATTTTGCAGTTGCTTACGGTGAGGTATTTGCAGCAGTCGATGTCGAATCCGTCGCGGTTGGTATCAATCACCACATTATCTACGGTACCCAATTCGCATCCTGTAAGTATGATGCCGAAGTGACCGCACCGGTAGATGGTGACATCACGGATCAGGATGTTGCGGCATTGCTTGAGGGCAATGGCCTTATCGCCCGTACCGATATTTCCTCCTTGCAAATTACCAGCTTTTTCTGTATCTCTCCTGGTGAGTCCTTCGCCGTCAATCATTCCCCGTCCGGTGATAGACACATCATTGGCACCGATGGCATAGATGAGGCTGTTTTTGAAATAAGAGTGTCCACCATCCTGGTAGGCTGGTCCTATCCATTCTTCCGCCTCATCGTATGCTTTCATCTTAGCTGGTGCGGCAAGGATTTTGGAGCCGGTCATCAGGTGGAGTTCCACATGGCTTTTCAGGCGGATGCTTCCACAGAGATAGGTTCCTGCAGGCAGAACGATACGTCCACCTCCATGTGCCACACAGGTGTCGATAGCGGCATTGATGGCATGATGGTCTAGCGTCTTTCCATCGCCCATAGCTCCGAAGTCTTTTACATTGTAGTCTTTGGCTTGCAAGCCTGTCACTGCCAGTGCAAGAAATAGCAGAAATGTAGATAGTTTCTTGTACATGATTTTTTTATTTTTATGAGTTTGATGATTCTTGTTTATGATTTCGATGAATCTGGGTGCAAAATTAAAGAAATCATCTGGAAGAAATGTATGATAATCGTTCAATTTGTACTGCTTTTCGTTCATTTCCATCATCACGCCATGCACGGTGCCCACGGTAGCATGCGAGAGAGGTGTATGGAAACATGTATCATGGTCATCAGCATGGCTCCTTCCTGGAGAATGCCTATGGTAACCTGCGATTCATCCTCTCGTTCGTAGTTTCAGGATTCGTACTGTTGTGGTATGGTAAGGAATGGTTCAGAAAGGGGTTGTCGTTCCTGCGCCAGTTTGGTAAGATGAGTCTGACCAACTATTATCTGGCTCAAGTATCATTCCCATGGTCCTTTTGAGGGAATATGGAAGAAGCTGACCTGGATTAAGTTCTAGATATTCAAGTTTACATAAGAGAAAAAGGTGTGTCATAACTCCATGACACACCTTTTTCTCTTATTGATCCTTTCTGAATATCTTATCAACGACAACGGCGATGGCACCATCGCCCGTTACATTGCAGGCGGTGCCGAAACTGTCCATCGCAATATAGAGGGCTATCATAAGCGCCTGCATATCAGCATTGAACCCCAATACTGAGGCTAGCGGACCGAGTGCTGCCATCACAGCTCCTCCTGGAACTCCCGGAGCTGCTACCATGCAGATGGCGAGCACGAAGATGAAGTTGAGGAAGAGGGGGAGATTGCAAGGCATACTATTGATGAGACAGATGGTGAGCGCACAACAGGTAATCTTCATCATTGATCCCGAGAGATGGATGGTGGCACAGAGCGGAATGGTGAAGCCGGCAATGCCATCGGTGACGCCGTTTTTCAAGGTCTGCTTCAGAGTTACCGGAATGGTGGCTGCCGATGATGATGTGCCAAGTGCCGTGAAGTAGGCTGGCAACATGTTGAGCAACAGCTTAAAAGGATTCTTGTGGGACAAGCCGCCAGCCAACAGATATTCGTAAAGTAAGATGACGATATGAAGTACGAGAATCACGAGGATAATCTGTGCGAAGACAAGCAGAATGTGGTAGGCTTCGCCGGAGAAAGTCATGCCCAGGAAGATGCCGAAGATATAAAGGGGCAGTAGGGGAATGATGACTTTGGCAATGACACCTGATACGATTTCCTTGAATTCCTGAAAAATCTTCTGCATGGTGCGGCTGCCTTTGTGGGCAATGCCCAATCCAGCTATGAACGAGAACACAAGTGCACTCATCACATCTACCATGGCAGGTATCTTGATTTCGAAGAAGGGTTTGAGTTCTTCTGCCTTATCTACTGCCACATGGGCAGAATTGGCAATCATGTGTGGAAAGAGTGCCGAACCTGTGCCATAGGCTAGCAGACCTGCCAGGATGGTGTCGGCAAAGGCGATGCCCACGGTGGCAAGGAGGAGCTTTCCGGCACCGTGACCGATGTCGGCAATGGCTGGTGTAACGAGACCGATGATGATGAGCGGTATCATAAAGCCCAGGAATTGGCTGAAGATACCATTGAAGGTGAGGAATGCTCTAACGGCAGCTTCATTGAAGAAATTGCCGAAAACTACACCCAAGATGATGGCAATGATGATTCTTGCCAAAAGTGGGGTTTTGACTTTTGCCAAAAGTGGCATTTTGATTCTTTTCATATTCGTAGCGTTGCTTTTTGATTGCAAAGGTACGCTTTTTCTTACTAAAATCCAAGGCTTTCATTGTTTTTTAGATGATGATAAGCAAAAAATGCCCCCTTGCTTCACAGCAAGAGGGCACAAATACCAATTTTTCTCGTACATTTAAATGCTTAAATGAATAGTTGATATAAAAGTTAGAGGATTAAATTCCTTGAATGTTTGTCAACTATAAATCATTTTGTATGCCTATAAAAGCTTATAGCGGAACATACTCCACGAAAGCCTCCATAGCCTCGTAGCAAGCCAGGCCTAACTCATCATAGAGCTGGGCGGTGCCACGGTTGCGGTCCTCGGCACGCTGCCAGAACAAACGCTCATCGTTGCCCAGGAATGGAGCACTCTCCATCTGTGACTGATGCTTCAGGATAGAGTTACGCTTTGCTCTTAACTCCTCTGGGCTCAATGGAACACACATCTCGATGTTCTCAATCTCCCATTCTGCCCATGCACCACGATACATCCAGATGCGGCAGTCCTTCAGCCACTCTGCACCAGCCTTCTTCTCCTCGTCGATGGCTGCGAGAACAGCGTCGGTACACTTCTTGTGGGTGCCGTGTGGGTCTGCTAAGTCGCCAGCTACATAAATCTGATGAGGCTTCACCTCCTGCAACAAAGCTCTAACAATCTCAACATCCTTCTCTGTCATCGGTAACTTCTCAATCTTACCGCTCTCATAGAATGGCAAGTCGAGGAAGTGAACACGGTTCAGAGGAATCTGGTTGTAGGTACATGCTGTGCGAGCCTCGCCACGACGAATCAATCCCTTGATGGTCAGGATGTCGCGGGTATCGAAATCGCCCTCCTTCTTGTTGGCGAAGAATTCCTTAATCTCCTTGTACTTCTTAGAGATAACGCTGTCCTTGGAATCAGCGAAAATCTGGTTGAAGCCGTTGATGAAGTGCATGAATCTTGTTACCTCCTCGTCGCCTACAGCGATGTTACCAGATGTTTCGTAAGCCACGTGAACCTCGTGCTGCTGCTGAACCAATCGGCGGATAGTACCACCCATTGAGATTACATCATCGTCTGGGTGAGGAGAGAAGACAATCACCTTCTTAGGGAATGGCTTCGCACGCTCAGGGCGATAGGTGTCGTCAGCGTTTGGCTTGCCACCAGGCCAGCCTGTGATGGTGTGCTGCAAGTCGTTGAAGATCTTGATGTTGGCATTGTAAGCAGAGCCGTAGAGAGCCAAGAGTTCGCTCAAGCCGTTCTCGTTGTAATCCTTGTTGGTCAACTTCAGGATAGGCTTGTGCAACTTCTGGCAGAGCCATACCAATGCAGAACGCACCTGCTTGTCGGTCCACTCGCAGTTGGTTACGAGCCATGGATGCTTGATGCGGGTGAGGTGAGAAGCAGCGCTCAGGTCGAGGATGACGTGTGCATTAGGATGAGTCTGGAGGAAGCTGGCTGGCAGTGTGTCAGTGATGTTTCCTTCCACTACCTTCTGCATGATGTCAGCCTTCTCGTCGCCCCAAGCCGTGAGATATACTTTCTTGGCAGAGAGCAGGGTAGCGATACCCATGGTGAGCGAGCAAGGAGGAATCTGCTCCTTGGTGCCGAAGCTGTTCTCCATCTCCTCGCGGGATGTGTTGCCGATGAGGATGAGACGGGTTATCGACTGGATGCCGGAACCAGGTTCGTTGGCAGCGATGTTACCCATTCTTCCGATGCCCAGCAGAGCCACGTCGAGACCGCCGAAAGTCTTGATGCGCTGCTCGTAGAGGCGGCATGTATCCTGCACTGCGTCTTGAGCCACGCTGCCGTCGAGCGTGAAGATATTCTGTGGGTCGATGTCAATATGGTCGAGGAAGCGCTCCTTCAGCTGGTTGATGCTCTTCAGCGAGCTTTCCTTGGCTATAGGATAGTACTCGTAGGCGTTGAAAGCAACCACGTTTCTGAAACTGAGCTGCTTAGCCTCGCATCTTTTCTGCAATTCTTTGTAGATAGGTGTGAGCGAAAGACCTGTGCCCAATGCCATTACATAATACTTACCCTCATGCTGGGCTGCCTTGATTTCCTTCTCTATCTGGTCAGCTACGTGAGCTGCACCCTCCATGGAAGAGGCGAAGATGTCGGTGTGAATTTTCTCCATTCTGGAGATTTCTGAATACTCAACGGTAGTCTTTGGCTTGTAGTAAGCCAAAGGAACCTTGTTGAGTACAATCTGTGAACTTAGATTGAGTCTCATTATTCTGGTTTTTTAAAGGTTGTAGGGGTGTTCCTTATAATTCTGTAATTCTATTTTTTACAAGTTGTCCTTATAAATGTTACCATTTACAGGTTGTCCTTCTCGATGTCCTTGAAGTACTTGTAGGTGCTGACCTTCAACTCGTCGGTAGCGCTCTCATCGCAAACGATGATGCCGTGCTGGTGAGTCTGAAGCGCACTGATAGTCCAAGCCTGTGTAACAGGACCCTCGATAGCTGCCTGGAGTGCACGAGCCTTGTTGTGGCCGTTGCAGAGAATCATTACCTCTCTGGCTGCCATAACGGTACCTACGCCCACTGTGAGAGCAGTGGCAGGCACAGCGTTCATGTCGCCGCCGAAGAAGCGTGAGTTGGCGATACGGGTATCTGTGGTCAGAGTCTTAACTCGTGTACGTGATGTGAGAGAAGAGAAAGGCTCGTTGAAAGCGATGTGGCCGTCAGGACCGATACCGCCGATGAAGAGGTCGATGCCGCCTGCTTCCTCAATCATCTGCTCATAGTGAGCGCACTCTGCCTCGAGATCCTCTGCGTTTCCGTTGAGGATATGGATGTTCTCCTTAGGGCAGTCGATGTGGTCGAAGAGGTTGTGAGCCATGAAAGAATGGTAGCTCTCAGGGTGAGACTCTGGCAAGCCTACATACTCGTCCATATTGAAGGTGAGTACATGCTTGAACGAAATCTCGCCAGCCTTTACAGCCTTAACGATTTCTGCATACATGCCTACTGGTGATGAACCTGTTGGCAAACCCAAAACGAATGGTTTTTCTGCTGTTGGTTGGAAGGCTTTGATGGTCTCCACAACGTGACGAGCTGCCCAGCGGGCCAACTCCTCGTAATTCTTTTCGATGATTACACGCATAGTTGTTTATGTTTTTATTAATAAATAGTTGAAAAGTTTATATTCTATTTCTTTTTCTTTACTGAAAATCAGTTCCCTTGCAGCATCCTGCTTCTTGCCATGAGGCAGGCTCCTATCAGCCCAGCCTGACCTTTCAGCTGTGATGTCACAATCTGTGAGTCTTCGCTCACCAGATTCAGGGAGTACTTCTTGATACCCATGCAGATAGGTTGGGTGAGATAGTCTCCGGTCACCGAGAGGTCTCCACCGATGACGAGCATCTTAGGGTTGAAGATATTGATGATTCCTGCAAGATTGGTTCCCAGTTCCACAGCCATTTTCTGCAAGGCTTCGATGCTGAGCACGTCTTCTTTCCTGATGGCATCGAGAATGTCCTGCAGGGTGAGCGGCTGGTGCTGCTTCATCACTTTTTCGGTGAGTACCGATGTTTCTCCGTTCTTGAGCAGCTGGTTCATCTTTCTCAGCAGGGCTGAACCGGAAGCTTCGGTTTCCATGCATCCTGTTTTTCCGCAATGGCAGATGATGCCATTATTATAGATGTGCATGTGTCCGATTTCTCCCGAGAAGCCCGATTCTCCCAGATAGAGTCTGCCGTCGATGATGATGCCGATGCCGATACCCCAGCTGATGTTGACAAAGATAACGTTCTTCACGCCCTTGCTCACGCCTCTGAGGCTTTCGCCGTAGGTCATACATCGGGTGTCATTGTCGATGCATACGGATAATCCCAGTTTTTCCGACAGGATTTCTGCCAGTGGCTTCTGCACGCAGGTGAAGTAATTATAGGCGCAGCCTGTGTTAGGATTCACACGTCCGCCGATACTCAGGCAGGTATTCTTAATCTGTTCCTTGGTGATGCCCGATTTTTCGATAAACTCGTTGGTGAGACTGATGAATTGCTCGAAGCATTCCATGCTGTCCTCGTAGATGAAGTCTATCTTCTGTGGTTCTGTCACCATGTTGCCGCAAAAATCGCAGATGCCGAAGGTTAGATTATCCTTTCCCGTGTCGATTCCAAGGAAGTAGCCCGAAGTAGCAATCAGGTCGTATATCTTGGGTGCTCTTTTCGAATAGTTGTCTTTCTTTCCTGTTACCTGTACCAGGCCGATGTCAATCAGCTCGTTTAGAGTCTTTGTGGTGTATGGCACGCTAACGCCTAGGCTTTTTGAGAGTTCGGCTATGGTCTGCCCGCCATATTCTATAAACTGGTTTAGGATAGCAGTCATAGAGGCCGACCATTTTGTTTGGTTGATGATGTTCTTTAACATAAGCGTTGCCTTAATGAATGATTTAACGGTGCAAAGTTAAATAAATAAATCCATTTTATTAATATTTGCTAGTTAATTAATCTAAATATTTTAAAGAAAGTGCCAATTTAAACATTTTTTGCTCTGATTTCCCCCGAATGTACCCTGGAAAGCGATGGTTGGGATACCCTTAGCCCCAAAAGCGGCTTTCTTTGTGCTATAAATGATGTATCGAGGTGCTCTATATAATATATAATAAGGTATAAGGGGTGAAACTGTCATAATAAATAAATAAACTAATTTATTTAATTATAATAATGAAAATAATTTCTTTAAAATTTGGTTGATATTAAAAA
>ERZ1034626.1028-NODE-1028-length-19456-cov-13.172620_pt1 | contig 19456 bp, 17 predicted proteins | sample MGYA00520652_ERZ1034626 | MGnify/ENA primary metagenome ERZ1034626 (study PRJEB33766, sample SAMN09781765) | gut metagenome | biome: gut microbiome | host: Homo sapiens | place: Madagascar | study: EMG produced TPA metagenomics assembly of the PRJNA485056 data... | reverse complement strand
ATATAAAAGCAAATAAATATCAAAAAAGATTGACCTATATCGGTCAATCTCATTATTCATCCCCTATTTATCTAAGAAAGCATACTATATTGATTTCACTGAGTCGCAACTCAATTTTGAATTAGATAACTAAGAATGAGCAACTAACTTATTGCTTTTCAAGAATTCAATTTATGAATTATAATTGAATCCAATTTTAATTAATACAAGCACTAAGCAGATTCCAATATTAGTAAAATAAGATATCCAATCTAACTTAGATAAATTAAATCTTTTTGTTAGGACTGCAGTACACAAGTAATAGCTTAGGCAATACATTATGAATGAAGAAATAGCAGATACTACACTGATAAAGAATAAGTTCAACAGTGAAGATGATGCTGTACTCCATGCCAAAATAAAGAACATAATATGTATAAAGAGTTGCGGTAAAAGCTTGGTAGGATTAGCTTTTCCAAAATCTTCAGGATATTCTTTATAGCCTTTATTGACAAAAACAATTGAAGCAATAGATAAACCTATAAAGACAACTGTAGTCACGACAATCATTATTGTGTTCGGCATATCAACATCATAAGTAAGCATAAATGAATTATTAACTATCGATCTTTCAAAACACATGAATCCCACAACTATTCCATACAACCATCCTATAGGAGCATAAGGATAAATAGAATCAATACTTGAAGATAAAGAATTCAAAAATCTTGAAATAAGAGTAACATTAACAGACAAGACAACAGTTGCAATAAGCAGATAAACAACTGAATTAAAATTATTCGTACCTAAGGAAGCAATATAAACATTTAAATAATATGCTAGACCTAAACAAATCAAATAAAATAACCAATAGAGAATAACCATTCCATAATTGTAATAGTACGGTGAATCTATCAAGCCTAATTTATAAGCAGAGTCAACCATAGAATTGTAATAGACTTGTTTGAATACAATAACAATACTACCAATTATAAATACTAGAGTATAAGCCCCAAGAAGTATTATCAATCCAATTAGAGCCCTTGTTCTCAACAATTCTCCTTTATCAAAAGGAGCTTCTCCAAATACATCCGCACTTCTCCTTTTAAATCTATACTTGCAAACAAAGACAGGAATGACAAGGGACATAAGTCCAGCAGCAATAGTCAATCCTATATAGGGGGTATTAGTAGGCAAGGATGTATAATTTTTATTCGTTGATACGGAAGGAACGACATTTATATTCATGATAGTAATCAGGAATATCAACAACATGACTAAACAAGTTACAACTGACAACGAAATCCAGTTTTTAAACTGCCATTTGAAATATCTCTTATTCATTGATAAACTCCTTTCTTCTTGAATATTCCATCTCTAAAGCAATTAAATCAGTTGGAGATATAGGAAGCTCCTCGCAAATAGTAGGATTCAATCCATTTACAATCTTGTCTTTTGTGTCATTTTGCTTCAATGCGGATATTTCATAGACCGCACCAATTTTCTTAAAGCTCAAAACAAAAACCCCTAATTTTCTTATATCATCAACACAAACATCTTTGGAAAAGTAGCACTGTAAACAAATGAACTCATTCTTCATCGATTGCTCATCGCTGGTAGTAGCCAATGTACCTTTTCTAAGAACATAATACTTATCGACTAGTTTGTTCAATGTCTCAATATTATGAGAAGCTATCAAGATACAGCTCTTATCTTCCATAGACTTTCTTATAATTTCTTCTTTGATCCAATCCATGGCAAGTGGATCCAAGCCGTCGAAAGCTTCATCCAACAAAAGATACTTAGCTTTCATAGATAATGCAACACATAAAAAAGCTTGCCTCCTCATACCCTTTGAAAAATTATTGATGTTCTCTTTTTGATCAAGTCCTGTTTTTTCAATCAAGGCTTTACATCTTTCCAAATCCATATCAAATAAAGAAGCATAAAATTCAGTCATAGACTTTAGAGTCGAATAATTAGGTGAGTATGGATCATCAGTTAGAAAAAACAAATTTTCTTTAGCTTTTTTGCTAAAAGATTTATTTCCATCGATAAGAATCTCGCCTTCATCTGGTTCATAAATACCTGAAATCAATCTGAACAGGGTGGATTTTCCTGCTCCGTTTTCTCCAACAATTCCTAAAATGCCCTCTTTGAAAGTCATTGAAAAATGATTCACAGCTAAAGTGTTCCCAAGTTTTTTGCTGATATTCTTAATTTCAATCATAATTTACTCTTTTTCTCCTTAACGATTTCTTCAATTTCTTCTATCGAATAGCCTAGACGTAAGATATCATTGATTAAAGACTCAAGTTTATCCTTTCTTCCTAATTCATTTTCCGATTTGACAAAATAGCCTTTCTTAGGTAATGAATCAGCAAATCCTTCATCCTTCAGCAAAGAAAAAGCTTTGGCCACAGTATTAGGATTTACTCTGTTTTCCAATGCCACGTCTCTGATTGAAGGAAGAGGTTCACCATTTTTAAAAACACCCATAAGGATCATCTTTTTATAATAATCCTTAAGTTGAACATAAATCGGATCCGTATTATTAAATTGCATATGCCCCCTCCTCTGTATTAATTGTACTATTTGTATTATTAACATGCAATAAAAAAATGCACCCGAAGGTGCATTTACGAAAGAAAAGAGTTAATTACTTGTTGCTAGCTGCAGCCTTCTTGGCATTCAAAGCAGCAACTGCTTCAGCCTTAGTAGGAGCGACAGCGGCAGAAGGATTAGACATAGTAATCTTAGCAGCAGAATACTCAGTGTTATAAGACTTGACATTCTCGCCGAGAGCTTTCTTAGCTTGCTCAACAATCAATGTGAATTGAGCAGGATCGGAGATAGCAATCTCGGAAAGCATCTTACGGTTAAGCTTGATATTAGCTAAGTTGAGTCCATGAATCAATTGAGAATAGCTGATTCCATTTGCCTTTGCAGCAGCAGAGATACGGCTGATCCAAAGCTTACGGAAATCATTCTTTCTGTCACGACGTCCGACATAGGCGTAGTGAAGTGAGTGAAGAACTGCTTCATTAGCAGTCTTGAACAATCTGTGACGGGATCCACGGAAACCCTTAGCAAGCTTCAAAACTCTATTGTGCTTGCGACGAAGAACATAACCACGTTTGACTCTCATAATTTTCTATCCTCCTGATTACTTGCTGATAAGTGCCTTCATTGCCTTACCATCAGTCTTGTTGAGGTAACGGGCATGACGAAGGTTGACCTTCTGCTTGTGTGTCTTACTCAAAGCGAGGTGGGATGTATTTTGGTTGTACTTCTTCACCTTGCCGGTTCCAGTAATCTTGAAACGCTTTGCGACGGCTCTTTTTGTCTTAAACTTTGCTTTTGCCATTTTGAATAAACCTTTCCTTTCGAGCTACTTCTTTGAAATAGGGTTGACGTAGCAGAAATAATATTTACCCTCAAGTGTAGGCTTGTTCTCACAAGTACCATACTCTTTGACCAAATCTAAGAAGGTATTGATTTTGTTGTCAGCAGCATCCATCTTGCTGATCATTCTTCCCTTCACAAAGAGTGAAACCTTGACTCTATTTCCTTTTTCAAGAAATTTGATTGCTTGGTTAGCTTTGGTCTCGAGATCATGAAGATCTGTAAGAGGAGTGAAGCGTACTTCTTTAACTTCAATCTCCTTTTGATTCTTCTTCATCTCTTTCTCTTTTTTCTTCTTCTCAAACAAATACTTAGAGTAATTAAGAATTTTGCACACCGGAGGGTTACCATTAGGACTGATACAATAGAGATCAAGTCCTAAGGCTTCTGCCTGGCGGAGGCCTTCGTCACGACTCAAAACCTGCGATCTTCCGTCTGGAAAAACAACACGGATATTTTTAAATCTGTAGGGAATGAACTCGTTGACTAATTCATTGCTCTTTTTCTTTGGACGTTGGTTAGGATACACTCCTAATCCTCCTTTATTTATATGGACGGACCAACATAGAAAAAAGGCGGGTGACAAACACCCGCCACATGAAATTTCTATAGTGTGAATTTCAAGGCTTTTGGCCGATGGGCTTTGTCCATCCGGCGAGAGCGGGTGCTCTACTTTCCTATGTCTTCCGACGATTCGTAATGATAGACTACAGCAAGAGAAAAGTCAAGTGTTTTCTATGATTCTAATTCCTTTTATCACTGATATCTTCTAGCATTCCTAAATATTCTATGCTCCAATCAAAACTTTTCAAGAACTCACCATGGAAATCATTATTCTTTCCTTCCAAATAGTCCCAAAAATCACATTGGATGTTTTCTTTCCTTAGGCCTAAGGAGCCCCTGAAAAACAATACACAATTAAAGCCTATATCTTTTAAGGTCTTTCTCAATCTCCAAACTGCATCTCTATATAAAATCTTAGCTTTATCCAAATCATAATCAGGCCATAATTGCGTTATAGCATCGCTCATGGATAAGTTTTTTCCTTTATACACAAGAAGTAAAGCAAATAATTCCATAGATTTATTGGAAGAGAATCTGACGATTCTATCGTTTAAAAAGCAATCAAATGTATCGAACATAACTACTTTCAAAATATTAGTTTGCTCTTTAACCACTTTCAAATAATGGCATAGAGATTCTTTATCATATGGCTTATAAATGAATCCGATGCAATGATTTCTGACTATTTCAGGCAAATTGCTTTCATCCTTGGTGGAACCAGTGATAAAAGCTATCTTTATATCCGGACAATGAGATATTAAAATCTTTGCTAAATCAATGCCGTAAATACTTGGCATATTGATGTCCAAAAAAGCTGCATCGACTCTTCTTTTATCGATATATTTTAATATTTCATCTTCATCATCTTTAAAGAAATGATACTCCATTTGTTCCTCAGACATAATATCTTCAAGAAATGTATTTAATGCTTTCATTTCATCATCAACTATGATTATTCTCATCCTTTCAATTCCTCCTTAAAAGAAAGCGAATTTGTTTCTGTAATAGGTATTAAAATAGTGATTGTAGTACCTGTTCCTATCACGCTATTTATTAAGACCTTAGCTGATAAAGATAATTCCAATCTTCTTTTTACGTTCATCATTCCACAAGATAAATTCTTTATAGCTTTAGGATCAAATCCCACACCATTATCTTTTATGATAACGATAATGTTTTCATTAGAACTTCTAGTGGAAATGACAATTTCGCCATCTTCTTTGCTCTCTGTTCTTGCGTATTTTATAGAGTTTTCAACAAACACTTGAAGAGAAAAAGGCGGAACATAGAAGTCCATAAATTCAACATCATATTCGACGTTATAATGAATGGAACGTTTCATTTCTTCTAGCCTTACAAATCCATCAATTCCATCAAGTTCTTCTTCAAAAGAAATAAGAGGTTTCCTAAAATGGGAAACATGTTTTCTCAAATATTTTGAAAACAGATTTAAAAAGTTATCTCCTTGTTCCAAATTCTCGTGATATATATTCTGAACAGCATTTAAGCAATTGAATAGAAAATGAGGATTGATTTGTTTCATCAAAACTTCGCTCTCCAATTCTTTGAGCTCTTTCTCATATTCATAGGATTTCAATGCTCTTTTAACATTTGAAAATATAAAATATACATAGATTGAAATATAGAGGATGACGATTGAGAAAGCATAGAACAAGCCTACGCCATAAGTTTCAACTTTTAAGATATCGGCAATTTGAAAAAACAATTCCATTCCGAGCAATGCAAAGACAATATTTTCACAAACATAAAAGATAAAATCATCATCGGTGATTTTCCTTTGATTGTTTATACAAAACAGCATTGTTGCTATTGCATAAATTGCTAACACAAATATACCATATTCAAAATAATTCAAAACACAATATAAGATAAAGCAGCCCAACGAGAATAATAGAACTATCATTTTATTGAAGGAGCCCACAAAGATTTTATATCTGAAATCAACAAAATTAAGTGTAAAGAATACTGAAGCTATAAGCAGAAGAAAATGAACACTAGAGATTACATATTGAATTATAGGAGCTATCTCTACCCCATAATAGACGATGTCTATCACATCTGGTGAAAACAAATAACCAAGCAAAATAAAAAAAGAAGATACAAAAGTATGGTAAGTGGAATCGTATATGATAAACATCGAGACGAACTCAATCAAAACAATAAAAGAAAGAAAGACCAAGGACAAAATCAAAGCTATCTTATCAGCTTCTAAATCAAAATAGTTTATCTTAAAAGAATAGAAAATCAAACAAGAAGCCAAGCCGAGAATAGCGAATACAAATTGAAGGATATAATTTCCGACTTTCTTAGTTTTCATAGCTCTTTAATTTAGTATAAATACCAATATACTGAAATTACACTTCATTATGTTAAATATTCAATGCCGATGTAATGAGCCGTTTTTTTTTTTTACAAATTAAAGATATTATCAATTAAATAGAGTTTTGGCCTTTTTGTTCAAATTTTCTTCAACTTTCTTAGATTTTTGAATTTTATCAAAAATAAGTCTTGCCGTTTTATCATCCGTTAACTGGCTTATTTCACCAACAGTAGCATTTAATAAAGAATCCATTGTCGGATAGGCATTCAATAATCTTTCTTTTTTCTTAACTCCAACCCCTGGAATATCATCAAAAAAGGTTGAAAATAATGACTTAGCCCTCTTATTTCTATGTGTGGTAATAGCATATCTATGAACTTCATCCTGCATTCTCATCAGCAAGAAAAATAGAGGTGACTTTTTATCCAATGGAATCAATTCACCAGTATCCCCATCCATCAATGAATTTGTTTCATGTTTATCGTTTTTTACTAAGCCTGCCAATTTAACACCTTTGATATTAGACCTTGAAATAGCATCTATCGCAGCTTCGACCTGAGTGATACCACCATCCACAATTATCAAATCAGGTGCTTTTAAATTATCTTTTACAATTCTTGAGCAGCGCCTATAAATAACTTCTCTCATAGAAGCCATATCATCTGCTTTGTTCGGCTGATGAATATTAAACCTTCTATATAGTTCAGGAGCTTTTTTCCCGTTTACATACGTGACCATCCCGCCAACTGCATCTTGGCCTTGTGTATGAGCGTTATCGAACAATTCTATTTCCAGTGGAAGTCGATCCATATGGAGTTTCTCCTGCAAATCTTTTAATAGATCTAAAGTATCATCTTCAAGCCTTGCAGTCATAAAATGTGCATCTAATCCTGCTTTAGCGTTTTCCAATGCTAAAGACAAAATGTCTTTCTTTATTCCTTGTGTAGGCACTACTATATCCAAATCTAGCAATTGTTTTAAAGACTCTCCTAAAGATTCATCAGATACAATAAGTTCTTTAGGCTTTGGATGATTTAAATAGAATTGACAAATCGCTGTTTGCAATTCTTCGCTCAAATCCTCTGTAACTTCATTGATATAAAGATTCTTTCCGAGCAATATTCCTTTTCTGTAAAGGAGAAACAACATGCAAACATATCCTTCTCTAGTTGAGAAAGCAAAAACGTCTCTATCTACTTTGTCTTTCATCATTATCTTCTGATCTTCAGTAGTGGCATTAATGCTTTGAATTATTTGCTTATATTCACCAGCTTGCTCAAAATTAAGATTGTCGCTTGCTTCTTCCATCTTCTTTCTATAGAAAGAAATAACTTCACTAGTATCTCCATTTAAAAATTTTTTAATCTTATCTCTGACGGTATCGAAATTATTAATTTCATCATCATTGATAACTGGATTTTCTGCTTTTGCTAAATAATAATAAAAGGATGGCTTCCCAGGAGTGAACTCTTCTCTTGAGACAGGATATGTTCTATTCAGTAATTCCATAACCTTATGGGCTGCATTGGAATCTGGATATGGTCCAAAATAATCATAGGCTTTAGATGTTTGTTTATGAAATATTTTTAAAACTGGTTGTTCTGTTCTTTTTACTCCGATATACGGATACATCCTGCCATCTTTTAAAAGAATATTATATTTTGGGTAATATTTTTGTATCAAATTGATTTCCAAAAGAAAAGCTTCCTTTTCCGAATGGGTTTCAATCCAATCCAAATCAGTAATTTCCTGGACCATCAACATCACTTTTCCAACTTGAGGTCTGGTGAAATATTGCTTTACTCTTTTTACTAAGCTTTTTGCTTTTCCAACATAAATAATTGTACCGTTCTTATCCTTCATTTGATAAGATCCAGGTTTATTTGGAAGCAAGTCTAATTTTCTTTTAATTGTTTCATTCATCTTTACTTTAAATAGACAACAGTAGCTCCAAGGCCACCTTCACCTTCTCCGCCTTCTCTAAAAGATTTCACATAGTTCAATTTTTTCAAATGAGCCCATATTCCATTTCTTAAAGCAAATGTACCCATTCCATGAATGATGATTACAGATGACAAATGACATAATTCAGCATTATCTAAAAACTTATCTACTTCTGGAGTGGCTTCAGATACTGTCATTCCAATGATATTTAGCTTTGTAGAAACACCTTTAGCTCTGTTCATGATTGAATTATCTAAATTGGATACAGTTCTACTCATAGGCAATTTAGAAGCAGAAGATTTGACAAGGTCAGAGAGATTGACAGTCATTGTCATTCCATTGTAATAGAATTTAGCTTTGTTTTTATTGGCACTAACCAATCTTCCTATCATAGAACCATAAGAAACGATATCCCCGGGTTGCACTTCTTCAGGTTTACTGATATGTTTATGGAATTCATTATCTGATTGATCAGCTGAAGAAGTAACTTTTCTAATCTCACCTTTGATTTTGGATTTTTCGTTAAATCCAATATCAGCTTTCTTTCCTTCAGACCATAACTTATCTAATCGATCAAGTCTTTCCTGGGCGTATTCATCGACTTTTCTATCAGCACGTTTCTTAATATTCTCTTTTTCATCAGCTAAAGCTTTAATAGCGTTTTGCCTCTTTTCTTCCAATTGTTTAACGTTGTTCAATTTATCATCCAACTTTTTTTGCAAAGCATCGGTTTGTTTTATCTTAGCATTGAGTTCAGCTGTAAGTTTTTCGACATCAAATTGTTTTTGGGAATCCCTATATATTTTTGCAGACTCAATCAATTCTTTAGGCAATCCATTCTTTGAAGCAACCTCAAAGGCATATGAATTTCCAACAGCACCGGGGATGAACTTAAATGTAGGAGTTAAAGTTTTTTCAGAAAATTCCATAGCTCCGGACAAAATCTTTTCTTCTGAAATAGCGTATTTCTTTAGTCCATCGTAGTGGGTTGTAAACACTCCAAATGTACCTTGATTTAACATATGTTCGATAAATGCATGTCCAATGGCTTCTCCATCACTCGGAGCAGTTCCTTGACCTATTTCATCGACTAAAACTAACGAATTACCTGAGGCATTTTCATACATGTTCTTCAATCCCAACAAATGACCAGAGAATGAAGACAAGTTTCCAGACAAAGATTCCGAGTCACCAGTCAATATATCGACTTCATCGAATATCTTCATGGTAGCTTCTTTATGACAGGCAACCATAAGTCCCATTTGATTCATGATAGCAGCTAAAGCCACAGCTTTCATCAAGACAGACTTTCCACCTGCGTTAGGTCCAGAAATTATCAAGATCCTCGGTTCTAGATCACCGAGTTTCAAATCGTTATCCACTGCTCTATTCAATGGAATCAAGGGGTGAATCAATCCTTCCAAGGACAAAGTATTTTCTTTTATATTTGCTACAACTCCATCATAAGTTAAGCCAAATTCCACTTTTCCTATATAATTATCTAAAAGATTATAAATATAATAATTCTTGTCTACAGCATCTACTCTTTGGAAAAACATTTTAGAAAATCCGTCTAAGATTCTAGCAATCTCTGCTTTCTCATCGTTTAATAGTTTTTCCTTCTTGTTTTCAAATTCCAGCAACTCATATGGGATTACAAATAATGTCTCACCACTTTTAGACCTATCGACAACCATTCCTGGAACTTGATTCTTTTTAGATGCTGTTACAGCCAATGTCTGAATTCCATTTTTTATGACTGGTTGAGATATCTCAAGACTTGATTTATATTTATTAGAGATTCTCTGAATCAATCTAGATTCTTCACTTACCAAGCCTCTAAATTCACTTCTAATAGAGGCTAATTTTGATGAAGCAGAATCCAAGACTTCACCATCAGGTCCGAAAGACAAATCCAACAGTCTCAATAAATCAGGCATATCCTCGATGTCTAAAGCCTGATTTTGAAGATCGGGAAAATCATTTTCTTTCACAAACTTATCCATGATATCTTCACATGCTAAAATTAGGCTTTTTAAACCTAACAATTCATCTATATCTAAAGTCAAAGCTTTATGAAGCTTAATCAATGTATCGCTTAAATCGATGACAGTTGGCAATAAAAGATTCTTTCCTTTATTTGCATAACCTAATATTTGATTTAAATATCTATGATCTCTAAGAATTAAATTCTTATCATAACTAAATTCATATAGTGAGACATCATTTTGGTTGTGCTCACTTTGAAAATGAGTTTTTAATTCTTTTATAATTTCATTTATTTCTTGTTGTACTTGTCTATCCATATTCTTAAACAGACCTTCACTTAACTATATTTGTCAAATCACTAAATCTTTCTATTGTATATGTAGGATCATCGACTTCGACCGTTTCTTTCTTTCCATATCCATAACTAGCCCAGCATGTATCGATACCACAATTGTTTCCCATAGCAATATCAAAATGGGTATCTCCAATCATTATGGTCTCGCGTTTATAAGCACCCAAGACAGTCATAGCTAATTCAGCCATATCTTTGAAAGGCTTAGGCTTTTTGACTAATTCTTGTCCTATGAAACAATCAAAATAATCTTTGATATGTAAAGTATCGCAAAGCTGTACAATCAAATAAGTCATACGAGAAGATACGACAGCCATCTTCTTCCCTTCTTTTCTCAAAATCTCCAATGTCTCAACTAAACCCGGCATAGGTTTAAGAGTTGAAAAACATTTTTGCAAATAAAATTTTTGGTATAGCTTTACCAGTTCATCAGCTTTAGAATCATTGATTCCAGGGAACAACTTCTTGAAAGATGGATTTAAAGGCAATCCAATGGTTGCTTTTATATCACTATCATCTGGCATCTGTAATCCTTCTTCTTTGATAGCAGTATGAAAAGCTTCTAGGATGGTTCCTTGTGTTTCACCCATGGTACCATCAAAATCGATTAATAAATATTTATACATATACTTTTTATCCCCACAAAATGATAGCAAATAAAAAGTATAAAAGCATTGAAAATAAGCATTATCATTATAATTTAGCTTAGTATGATACGAAAAAATCAGATTGGCATTAAGAAAAAATGATATATTAGAAATGATGGAACAAACAAAATTTAAAGTAAATAAGGCAAAAGCTTTGGAAATAATGGATTATTACAAGGCTACTGAGATAAATGACACAAATCATCCTTATGATTTATTCATCCATAAAACTAAAGATGGAATAGTTGTGAAAGGATTCAAAACAAAGAATCCTGATGTTTTTACCATAACATTTTTCGGGGCTGACGGAAAAGCTTCATTAGAAGCATCGATATTCATGCCTAATGTCAAAGTTGAGACGTCATCATTCGAATATCCAAATATCAAGACACAACCTTTGGGTAAAGGATATGAAGACACCGGAGTACAAATTGGTTCTGATGAAGTAGGAGTCGGAGATTTCTTCGGGCCTATGATTGTTACCGCAGCCTATTTCACCCCTTCAGATATGAAGTTGATAGATCAATTGCATGTAAAGGATTCGAAAAAATTGACGGATGCCTATATGATGCAAATTGGCCCAGAGTTGAGAAGAAGTATAAAGCATTTTACGGTACTTTGCTCAGCGAGCAAAGTATCTTCCTACGAGGATAAAGGGTTTTCTACCCACTGGGTTTTAGCACATCTCCATAACCTAGCACATCAAAAATTGATTGAAAAATATAAGCTAGACGATGAAATAGTAGTCTATGTCGATCAATTCGAAAGAGAAGAATTATACAAGAAATATGTCGGTGAATCTTTAATTGAAAATCCAATCATATTCAAGGTTAAAGGAGAGAGCAGATGGCCTAGTGTCGCAATAGCATCAGTCATATCCAGATATGAATTTCTTTTATATTGGCAACAAATGGAATCAAAATTAGGAATTACAATCCCCAAAGGAGCTGGATCTGATGTCGATAAAGTCTATAAAAGACTAATAGAATCCAAAGGAAAAGAAACTGTAGACAAATACGTCAAGACTTTCTTTAGAAACTATAAGAAGACAAACGAATAAATAACCGATATAAAAAACACCAAGCCATTGACTTGGTGTTTTTATATCGTTTCAAGGTTTACTTCTTGTCTGTGTATCCAGGCTTACCGAGAAGAACGAACATGTTCTTCTTGTAAATCTCGACTCCAGGTTGGTTGAAAGGATTGATATTATCCAAGTAACCAGTCAAAGCAGTTGCTCTGAAGAAGAAATAGAAGAGATTTCCAAGGTTATAGGCATCGAGTGTATTGACATCGATAACATTGGCGTCGACTTGTCCTTCAGTATGAGCCTTCAAAACAGCTTCAAAGGCTTTCTCATTGATGTAAGACATCTTTTGTCCTGCGAGATAATTAAGATTATCCAAATTCTCCTTATCAGCTGAGATTTCGACATCTTGATCCTCAGGTACAGTGTTGAAATGGATTACAGTTTCAAACAAAACATTGGATCCTTGTTGAATGAACTGACCCATAGAATGCAAGTCAGTGGTGAATACACCATGTCCGAGCATCAATCCCTTGTCATCCTTACCGAGTGATTCTCCAAACAATTGCTTCAACCATTCACAAATCATCTCAGTTTGAGGATCATAGGTACAGAACATCTCATAAGGATATCCAGCCTCATGGTTCAACAAATAACGATAGGCTCCATATTGATAAGCCAAGTTTTTGTGCCAATCATTGTCACCATAATCTTTTTCACCATCGACCAATCCTTTAACAAAAGAACGTATGTCGATTCCAGCACATGCAATTGGGAATAATCCTACAGGTGTTATGACTGAGAAACGTCCACCGATATCGTCAGGAATGACGAATGTCTTGTATCCTTCGACATTAGCTTCTGACTTCAAAGCACCTTTAGCTTTATCAGTAGTTGCAAAGATTCTATCCTTGAGTTGACCGGTTCCCCATTTCTTGATGATGAGTTCCTTCAAAAGACGGAAAGCTACTGCAGGTTCAGTGGTTGTTCCAGATTTGGAAATAACATTGACTGCAAAATTTCTTCCTTCGAGCCATTTCAAGATTTGATGGGTATAGGATGGACTTAAAGTGTTGCCGAGATAAACAATTTTAAGTTTGTCATCGTCGTACAATCCATTTATAGCATCGATTACAGCACGTCCGCCCAAGTAGGATCCCCCGATACCTACACAGACCAATGTGTCGAACTTGCTTCTCACGAGATTGGCAGAATCGATGATGTCTTGAATATCATCGTTAGTCAACTTGGAACAATAATCCATCCAACCCATGAATTCATGACCTTCACCGGAGCGCTCAGCAATTACCTTGCTAGCAGCATTGATTTGAGAATTGATGCTTTCCAAATTTAGCTTCTCAATCTTCTTACCGTAATGTCTTAAAGTAATCATTTATTTTCTCCCCTAGAAAGTATATTAAAACTTCAAAAACCGGAGATATTTTATAACTAAAAGATGAAAAAGCTATATGAAAGCTAAAAATAATTATATTGGTATATATTGTAAGCGTATTCTAACAAGTTTGAATCTATTTTTTCCTTAAATTTCCTTTTTCATTGCTTAAATTTGTAAGACAAGCAATCATAAATGACTAAATCATCATCATTTGTTACTTTAAAGGAAAGAGTAGACCCTTGAATCAATATAGGTGATTTAGATTTGTTTAAGACCATTTGAAAATCATCGGTCTTACTTTCTTCTTTCAACTCTTCATATGCCTCATATATCAAATTGAAGTCAAAGCCTTGGGGTGTTTGAACTCTTTTTATAAAAGTCCTGTCTACATATTTTATTTCATCATTTTCTTTCAACAAAGAATCTGACATATCTAGCACAGGTGTTACTGCATCATGATCTTTTAGAGCATCTTTAATGTTCAATATTATGTTAGAAGGAACAAAAGGCCTTGCTGCATCATGAATCAATACTTTGATATCGACATCAAAGTACATGTTTTTAATAAAATTAAGAGCATTTCTAACACTCTCAGTACGATCTTTTCCTCCACTTATAACAGGATAGAATTTTTTAGTGAATATAAATGACTGACTCTTTACTTTTTCCTCATCACCGTGAGGAACCACCAATATAACATCATCCATAAATGAGGCTAGAGTTTTCAATGAATGAATATACATTGGTTCATCATCATCTTTAGATACATAGTACTGCTTAACAATGCCATTCATTCTAGTCGACTTTCCCGCCATCAATAAGATTCCAATATACTTAGTATTCATCGGTATCTTCCTTTCTTCACACCTAAATATAAGATAATATAAAACGAATCAAAAAGAAAAACGAGGTTTATTATGAATACTTTGTGGACTATATTGATCGTAGTTGGTTCCTTACTGATCTTATTCCTTCTTTATCTATTATTAGGATGGATACTTTGGCTAAGTCTAAAGAAGCAAGAAAATAAAGTGATGGATGAATTTAGAAAGATAGAGCCATTTGAATCTTCAAGGGTCAACTTGATGAAAGAGGCCTGGACTTATGTGGATGAAAGAAATCTACCTTATAAGAAAGACTTCAGAGAAACATTCGAAAAAGCATATCCAGATATTTCTTCACAAGATCTAGTGGCTAGAAGAAAAGCCAAAGAGACTTTAGACTTTGGCTTTATCTATACCAGAAAACTACTTGAAGAAAAAGGAAAAAGAACAGACAAAGCTAATGCATTGATAAAGAAGTTGAAAGAGAAGCAAGTAGAAGGCGACAATGCCTATCAAGCATATGACAAAATTGCCGTTAGATACAACGCTATCCTATCTATGGCAAATGTCAAAATAGTGAATAAGATGAGTGGAAAGAAAAGGAAAGATCTAGCAGTTATTTTCTAGGTGTAGAAGAATTTTTAAAAAATCACTTGATTAAAAATAACTACTCGTATATAATCCCTTCTTGCCGTGGGGTCATGGCGAAATTGGTATACGCGTACGTTTGAGGGGCGTATGGGTCTCCCGTGAGAGTTCAAGTCTCTCTGACCCCACCATTAAGAAATTAATTAATCGATTCAGTAAAATACTGAATCGATTTTTATTTTCTATATTTCATCGAAAATAAATAATTCTATATAGCAGCCGACAAATATCGTTTTAGAATAATCTATATTTCTTAATATCTAAGTGATAATAATAAATGAATGAAAGAAAATAGATAGAGATGAATTAGAAAGTTAATATTTCAATAAAGCTGAAGTCTATAAGGTAATGGTAGGTATAACTGCCGCTATCACTTAGCGGCTATTTTTTACTTAGAAATTAATATATAAGACATATGATATAAAAAAGGCTACGCCAGTTATTAAGTAAGGAAAATGGTTATATTTATTCAGTTCTCTTATTCCAACTTTACTAGCCCTATAATCAATCAAATCCAAATAAGGCTTGCTGTCTGACTTCCTATATTTTAAAGATATAAGTCCATATGAGATAAAATCGAATGCACCCCAATCAAAAAGCCACGTGAAGAAACAAAGAGCTAGGGAGATAAAAGCTGAGAATCCCAAGGCAGCAGACATAGCTTCTTTAGTCTTACCTAATCCATAATAGATTCCTAGCATCAAACTAGTAGCTACAACAATTTCTACTATCGCTCGTATTGTTACCCTTCCTAGTTTTGATTTAAAGAAATCTTTTAGGTTTTCCATCTTCTTAGTTCAGCCTTTCATATTTGTTGTTATCATACAATCAATTCTTAGGACTTCTTTATATTATCTTAAGGTTTCTTATAAAAACCTTAAGATAATATAAACAAGATGGTCTTTCTATCAAAATAGATTGTTTTAAAATAAGATAAATTGTATACTATTAAAATGATGAAAAAGAAAAACAACTCTGGATTAATAAAAGTGTCTACTCTAGCAATAGTACTTGTTACTTTTGCTGCTGTAGGAATCGGTTATTCCGCTTGGAATATAACCCAAAACAATAAAGCATCAATAGAATTGAAGCCCGGTGTAGCCGATATCACTTATAAGAACAAAGATCCTTATACTTTAGAAAAATTAGGATTTTCTGTTGTCGATAATAGCTCTACTGGGTTTAATGTTGCCCAGTTTGGCACCAACTATGAAATAGTAGGAAATCCGTCAGTGAAACTATCAGCTACATTGAATAAAACTAAAGTTAAGAATATTGAATTCGACGATAACTTTTATTTAAAAGCTGAGTTCAAGTTCAACAATGTCACTTGGAAAAACACCATCAATATCATGGATTCTTGTACAGTATATACATCTAACTTAATAGGTAATACAGTCGATTTGATAAAATCAACTAAGACTATCTATCATGGTGCCACTTTCCTTTTTACCATTTAAAACAACATCGGATTTTAGTTTATATTACTTAGTAAACACGGACTCATCAACAAGTGAAGTCCCTTTGACATTCGAGTTCTTCCTGAATTCAAGTAGTGTAAGTGCAAAAGAATTGGTGAATGTGACATATTCAGTCACATTCAGCCTTTCTTATTCTCTAGAGTGAGGTGAGATACTATGAAAAGTTATAAAAAAGGCTTATTAGCATTGCTCACCTTATTCTTGTCTGTCTCTATTTCAACTGTAGGATTTTCCAGTTTTGTCATAAACAATCAACTAAATACTACTAGTACTATTCAAATAAATAAAACTAACAAAGATGAGAAAGTAAAGATTAGTTTTAAGTATCAAGTTTGCACTGGATATAAAGAAACTGAAGGAAATGAAGAAGGAACCGGACATGATAATGTGAACATTGGCAATACGCTTAATACTAATAAGACGGAATATGACAAATTCTTTAAATTAGTGAATGATTGGTGCGAGACTGGATTTTCTGGCGATATCGAAGCAAACACTTATAAGAGGAAAGGAAAAGGAGATTATAGTGGATATAATGTTTACATAAAAGTCTCAAGAAAGATTGAGGCATATAAAGGTTTATTTAAAACCTATTATAGAGGGGAATATACAATCACAGTAAAGAAGGTTAATGTTCAATTAGCGTATGACTTTCCCTCCGCGTCGACTTCCATCACCATCGATAAAGGATCATCCATTCCAACATCCTTTATCAAAAACAGCTTCTATAAAGATTCAAATTCTAAGGACTATGAATTTGTTGGATTTAAAGAGGTAGGATCAGATGGAAAACCATCCGATTCCTTCATATCACTAGATAAGACTTTCATAACTGATACAACTTTATATGCTATTTTTAACTCAAAAACATTGGATGGTGATACTAAGTATAATCTAAGTGATACTATTAACACTTCATCAGGCACTGTTGACTTTAATGCTGGTGTTGCTGTAGGAAATTTGAATTTATCCAATGACTTTACATGGTTAGATAGTGAAAAGAAAGTATTCTTAGGTGGAGCAAATACAAAGACCACTATCAAAAAAGGGGTCAACGCTAGATTCATTTTTAATGATGGATCAGAAAGTAAGAAAAACGAATTTGGTTCAGGCTCAGTATTTGTAGAGCCAATTGGAGAAAATAGACAATATACCGTCGTGCTTCAAAACGATTTAATAATAAATGGTCAAATGCAAGTCGAAGGTAATTATGGAGTTAACACATCAGGTGCCACTCAAGGTGTCATAACCAAAGAATACATGTGCTTAGATTTGAACGGACATAATATCACCATAAACAATGGTGGAAAACTAATTTCCAATGGACTAATAATAGATTCTGTAGGAACAGGTCAAATTAATGTAGAAGGCGGAGGATATTTAAGAACTTTAGCGGTCATACATGACTATAGAGGTGGAAACATGACTCAAAGTTATGTAAATAATGATGTCTTCCCCTTTCAAGTCTACCAGCTACCTTATTTAAGATGCAAAGCAAGAATTAAATATGATCAAACCAACGGTTGGGGTAGCCTAAACGGATACGTTAATGCACAGGCATTCACTGATAAGGGTCCTATAAAAGGGCAGCAGGAATTCGAATTAAATTTTATTGGTTCATCCAATAGTAATTATTTTATTAAGTTAGATAAACCAAGTACATATAATGAAGATTCATATGTCGATGTTATCGGTTATAAAGAAAATTCAATAGATGAAACGTCAGATAACTATTCTATCTCTCAAAGAATCAAAATTATTATAAACAATTGCAATGTATCAATCGGCGAGTTTAAGTTCGATATAAAAGTCAGCATCATTTCGGTAAGCGTAGATACTTCTAAGTATAGCTTTCCAATTTCACCATTTTTCGACTTAGAAGTTAAGAACTCGTTCTTGACATTAGATAAAAGGATAAAGTTTCTACCAGGTTCTAGTCTTATAGTTGACAAGAACTCAACTACGCTTTTATCCTACGATAAGAGCGCCAAAAGAGCAGGCCAAATATCAGTATTAGATAAGTCTTATTATTACTATGATAAAAACTACAAGTATGTGACTACAGATTTGATTAAATTGGCTGATATGAGTGGTAAAGACAAAAATGGTAATGCTACAGAAGCAAACATATCAGGAGATGGTTATGGCCAACAAGTCTTTAAAGCTCAATCTTTCCAAAAATATAAATCCAATCCAAATGTCCAAATTAAAGGAACATTATTGTTCAAAACTGGAAATGATAGTGGAATGGACTATCAATTATCTGGAACTATAAATTTGAGCAAAATAGGTTATACATCTGATGGAACATTAAACGGCTCTACAATAGTTAATTCCGACAATCCATTTAGTGAATTGAATAAGCAGAGCGTTAAAGTAATAACTTATGGTTATGACTATATGATAGGCAATTGCACAAATAACAGCCATGTAAAAGGTTTCTCAAGACCTTTAGTTTCAAATGAAACAGCCTATTATAATGATGGAGCAAATTCATACGTCGGAACATATGAAGACGATGGAATATTTAGAGCAAATAGTAAAACATATTATTTTAATAACGATGGTAAATATACGATAAACGACACTACTTTGCCAACATTAAAAGAATGTGATTATGATTCAAATTCAAAGATCATCACAGACAATAACCAACAATATATTTATATAGCTAGCATGTATTGCAAATTGACATCGACAGACAACAAAACTGGAACAGTGGATCACACTAAACTTTCAAAAAATGCAACAATCGATAGTAAAGTTAAATACGATAACACTTTAGGAAAATGGGTTAAAGGATAATAAAAATTAAATTTACCAATTTTACTTTGTAATTAAAGATTGTTAGACAATAAA
>ERZ1034626.1021-NODE-1021-length-19509-cov-10.511771_pt1 | contig 19509 bp, 8 predicted proteins | sample MGYA00520652_ERZ1034626 | MGnify/ENA primary metagenome ERZ1034626 (study PRJEB33766, sample SAMN09781765) | gut metagenome | biome: gut microbiome | host: Homo sapiens | place: Madagascar | study: EMG produced TPA metagenomics assembly of the PRJNA485056 data... | reverse complement strand
CATTTCTAACGCTCAATACTCCTCGTTCAGCGCACTAAGAAATCTTTGGTGCGAATTTTTTGAGTTTTGAGCATGCAAGCATAGCACACTGACGCACAGAAGGTTATGCAGCTAAGAAGAGAAATGTGCAATGAATGACGGTGATAAACATGCATCAAAGGGGCACAATAGAGCCTCTTTGCTACTCAAACACAGCCTCTATTGTCATACAAAAGAGCCTCTTTTGCCTTCCAATAGTGGCTGTAATGGAAGGCAAGAGAGGCTCTTCTGATATATTATGGGGTCAAAAACGATGCAAAACCGCACAAATACAGCAAGACAAATCTCTAAAACCGATTTTTATTTTGTAACAGGTTTTTACTCTCTTGTACGATATTTGCATTCCTTACGTTTGGGTTCTTTAATACTTAATCTTGAAGTAATCGAGCAACATCTTGAAATGGTCTTGCGCTGTCAGGCATGTATCAGTAAGATAGCCGGGGATACGGTTCCATTCATGTAAGCCACGATAATAAAACATTTTAAGTTCGTCGGTTATGATGAAAGGCACAATGGCGTGATTGAGACATTCCTTGAACATTATCAGTCGCCCCACTCGTCCGTTGCCGTCCTGAAATGGATGGATGGTTTCGAAACGATGGTGGAAGTCAAGAATATCCTCGAAAGCTATCACCTTCTTGTTCTTATAATCCCTAAGCAATTCGCGGATGGACTTGCCTACCAACTTAGGATCTGTCGTCTCAATGCCACCCACCTCATTAGCATATCGTTTGTATTCGCCTACGGCAAACCACGACTTTGAGGCATCTGACGTGCCAGCCTTCAACAAAGCGTGCATTTGTTTAATCATAGCTTCCGTCAACGGTTCTTTTGCCTTGTCAATTATAAAGTCGATGCATTTGAAATGGTTTGTGGTTTCAATAATATCATCCACTTTTACCGCTTCGTCAGTAATTCCTATGGTATTGGTTTCGAAAATATATCTGGTCTGTTCCTTTGTAAGTCGGCTGCCCTCAATATGATTAGAGTTATAGGTCATATCTATCTGTATACGATGATAGATGCCGCCCTTCATCCTCCCTTCTTTTTGTTCTCTTAATGACTGAAGAAGGGGCGAAACACTATTCCTTGCATTCTTTCTTTGTGGCAATGGAGCATTCGCAGGAACACTCCATGTCTTTCCTATCAGTTGAGCACCCGATATCTTTCCCTGCACACAATAGTTGCGTACGGTCCTTTCTGACACCCCATGCAAGTCTGCATATTCTTTTGTTGATATATATTCCATACGTTATCGGCATAAAAAGTGAGTAATAATATGCAAATATAGCTGTTTTCTTGCCGATAACGGCAAGAAAACAGCTATATTTACTGCAAAGCCTCAATATTATGTTTAGCCCTACTTCGTCTGTTCTATGTCAACATACATTTCGGGGTCTGGCAAGGATTCTCTACTTTCTCCATATTCAGAGTCAATAATAATTTCTACAGCCTTATCTTCTAAGACGGTCGGTCTCTCGTATTTGTATGAAGTATGGAACAACGGTACTGCCCGGAGCAGGTATTTACCGCCCTTCTTAGTGTTTATTCTTACTCCCCACGATGTCTTGCCGTCCTTCAATTTAAACTTTGCAAGTTGTGAGGTCGCTAATTTCGTACCATCCAGCTTACACAATTCAAAGCGGATACCCCATTCGGTGACCGCACTTGAACCATACTTCTTCAAGACTCCTCTTACCTCATATCCGAACGGTTTCCTTTTGTTGTCGAAATCCGTGTACGAACAGTATTGACCGCATTTGTCTAACTCTAATACGGCCTTAACTCCGAATGGTATCTTGTCGGCATATATCATTCTATTATCCGTATCATCAAAGCCAGCCATGGCATAATATGTATGGTTGTACTTGTTGTCAATTTCGAATTCCTTTTCCCAAATTGTCGTTCCGTTATATACTACTGTCTTCTTTTTCTTCAATCCATCTGTCATTATTAGTGTATGTTGATCATCAAATATCATCAGCCATGGATTGAATTCCTTTGGAGCATTAACAAAAGTAGCTCTTGCACGATAACGTCTCTTGGTTACATTGATATCCGAGATATAGTCAAGCGGAATAATCTCTAAGTTTATCAATGCAGGCGAGACATACCATGTCAGAATTGGGAAGTATTTATTAAATAGCGGAATATTGACATTCCATAATGGCTTACCCTCTAAAATTTGTAATCTTGCTCCTGCAGTTATGTCCAGATTGATGCCAGCCTCTATAGTATTCGGCTTGTTCACAAGTATTCCCAAGTCACTAACGTCTGTATCAGCACTCCACTTAAGTTGAGGTCCCACTGTAACAGAAATATATGCTTTGGCAAACCTATCCAATTTCTTAAAAGCAAGATAACCTTCACAGTTAGCTTTTATCTGAAGAGTCAAATTACCATTACATACATTACCTGCATCAAAACCTGATTTTTCATAGTTTCTTTTATAACCTTTAGGCTCTTTGTCTTTTTCTGTTTTAATCAAGCCAATTTCTTGTACAGTTGTGCTACGATAAACGCCTATTGCCTCAAGTGTTCCTGATACAGAAGCGACAATTGATGGGTTTAAGCCAAATACAATTGGGGTTGAGCCTATAGGTATTTCGATTTTCTTCTTTATTGGAAACGCTGCCACATCACCTTTATTCAATGAGTCGACTGCTAATAAAGTATAATCGAATGATGCTGTACAACCTGCCTTGTAAGACCAGGAGACTACGGTGGAATCCGTAAAGATAAATCTGAAAGTACTTTTTTCAAGACTTAAATCAACATCCACCTTTCTATATTCTAACGACAAATATCTAACTTTAAAAAAGCCTGACAAGGATCCTGATGCATAGTTCTTTTTTATTATATCCTTCTGACCCTCAACTTCAACAGTGATATCCCATTTTGATGGTTCACCAACACCTTCCTCCCTCGTCCTCTGCATGGCATATCTTCGCTTCTCAGCCAACGACTTGTCCGCGATGGCAGGATCCATATAGTCAGCTACGTTAATGCTGGCATGTATGTCCAGCTTCTTGTATACATGACCTAATGTGGTGTCTGTACAAACACACTTTATCATACCGTTCTCCTTCGTTACCGACACCACCTTTCCAATCATTGCGTCCGGGAATGTTTCGGAGAAATTGGAATAGATAGCGTCTCCTACCTGCGGTATCATCTCGTAGGGCGTTGAGGTGGAAAGCCACACCACAGAGTCTTCGACATTGAGGACGTACTGAGAGTTTGTTTCGTCGAAGACTTTTGTGGTGGGGTTAAACTGGTAGGTGGTGGTGCCGTCAGCGGTCACGTCGGTACGCGGCGCGCTGAAGCCGTCGCCGTTCTCTATGTTGTCGTCCTTGCCCTTCTTATCGTCTTCCGGCTCGTCCATGTAGAGCGTGCAGGAGGCGAAAGCTAAGGCGGTGAGGATCAGTAAGAATATCTTTTTCATAGTTGTCGGGTTTTATAGATTCGTAACTCCTTTAAACGTCAGTCGAGGTGTAATGTTATCAACTTTGAGAGCGTGCCGTGCGTCTCGCCGTCGAAGGGCAGCTGCACGTCGAAGGTGCGTAGGCGCACCTCCCGCCGGTCGTAGCACTTGAAGGTGATGATGTCCTCGTCTGAGGCGCTCACCGGACCGTACACGCGGATGACGGCATAACGCTTGCCTTTCGCCTCCTTCAGTTCGGCTATGCCTCGCAGCTCGTCGTCCACAAAGGCAGCCACGGCAATGTCGTCGCCGAGCTGTCTGCCGGCTACGCTGATGTCGGCGTAGACGACGGTGTCGAAGAAGTACTTGTTACGGTCAACTGTCCACGGGGTCATTACGGTCACCACGCAGGTGTCCAGACGCATGGTGGCTGACGACATTGCCGTGACGTAGGCGGTGCCGGGCTGCTGCGCCACGAGTGTATCGACGCAAAGACGTGCTATTTCGGGCTGGTCGACGAGCCACATCACGCCCTTGTCCTTCACCTCTGGCGGAGAGAAGGTGACGGTCAGACGCAGCGAGTCGCCCGGCATGATGAAGACGGTGTCGCGGTCCATCTTCATCGTCGCTGACGTTGTCTCGCCCGCCTCGTCCACGTCGAATAGTTCGCCGCAGGAAGTGAGCAGCGGCATGGCTGCCAACAGGCAACATGTAAGGAGTTGCCACATACGCGTCCTGACACCCCGTGGCGACAAAAGCTTGGTTATGAATAGTCTTGTCTTTTTCATTTCGGATGGATGTTGCCTGTGATTTTTTCTGTGATGTTTACTTATTTCGCCTTAGAGGGGGCTTTCGCCGGAGCCGTTATCGTCACCTTGTTGGAAGGCTGGCTGCGTCTTCCGTCCGTGAAGCGCACCACTACGTAATAGCTGGCTGACTCGCCCGGTGAAAGGAGCTGGTCGGTATGGAGCGGCATGTCCGGCTCTGTGGAGCAGAGGAAGGTGTAGTCTGCCTCGTCCTTGCCCTTGCGATAGACGCAGTAATAGTAAGGTGTCTGCTTGCCGTCCACTGCCTTGTGCTCCCATGAGAGACGTGCTTCGTCCTTCACGGTGTCGTAGGTTCCGACTGCCTTGATGCCGAGTTCTGCCTCGGTGAAGTCGGCGAAGCGTGCCGAGAAGATGAGGCTTGGCTCGGAAGCTATCTCCGAACGGTTGAACGACACTACCATATACTCATAGTAATACGTGTTGTTGGTCTGCGGCTTGTCGGTGAGATGTATCACTCCGTCGGGGCTTGCCTTGAGCACGTCCTCCGCCGTGACGATGGCTATGAGGTCCCACGTGCTGCTGTTCTCCAGTCGGCGATAGACGCGGTGGTAGTACATATCGGCGTCCAGACCCGTCACCCAGTCCATGTGTATGCCCGAATTGTCCACCCAAGCCGAGTCGAGGTGAGGCTGTGTAGGCGGTGTGATGTGCGGTCGCTCCACCTGCAGGATGGGCGAGAACTCACCGGTGTTGTTGCTGTAGTCCACGGCACGCACCTTATAGTAGATGAATCGCTGATTGACGGTCATCTGCACCGTGTCTACGAACATCGTGTCCTTCAGCTGTCCCTGGTTGCGCATAAGGAAGTGGTGGGTGGTGTCGTTGGCGTAAGCCAGCTCGTAGTAAGCCACGTCGTCGTCCGCGGGCTTGTCCCAGCGCAGGGTGATGGTGCCGTCGTCGGCCGAAACCTCTGCACGGAGATTGCCGGGAGCGTCCGGAGCCTTCATGTCGCTGATGCGGAGCTGCACGGGCATCGAGTAGCCCACGTTGCCAGCCTCGTCGTATGCTGCCATGACGAGCATGCCCGTGGAGAGTCCGGTGACGTCCACCTTCACCTCCCTTGCGTCTGCCGGAAGCGTCTTTTCGCAGAGCGGCTTCCAGTCGTTGCCCGTGAATCGTTCGTTATAGTAGAGAGGGAGGAATCCTGCGAGGTCTGCCTCCACGGTGTCCTTCTCCCACGAGATGGTGGCGAATATCTGCTTCGTGGGGTCAGTCTCGTCGGGACGGTCGATGTTGACGAGTGTGATGGTCGGGCCCTTGGGCGGCTTCATGTCGCCCACCTTTACGGTTAGCGTCTCGCTCGGTGCTGTGGTGTCGCCGAAAGCGTCGTGCGCCATCACGCGATACTCGTAGGTCCCGGGCTGCGGCACCTTGTCGACGTACATCACTTCCTCGTCCTTGTCGTCGAGGTCCTGCTTGTACATCGGCATGTAGGGCTTGCTGTTGACGCGGCACCATTCCTGCGTGCCAGCCACGCGACGCTCAATCTCGAACGAAGAGTTGTGCTTGTCGGTCCAATAGAGCGTCACGGCGAGCTGTCCGGTGATGCTGTCCGTCAGTCACACGTTGTAAGGAGCGGGAATGTAGGGCTTGTTCTCCACGTTGCTGACCTCCTTGCCCTTGATGAACATATTGTCGTTCTCAAAGCGGCGGGCAGGCTGGATGATGTACGTGTAGCGTGCTCCCTTGCGCACGTTGCGGTCGACGAAGCGCATAGCCATGTCCTCAGCCAAGTCCTGACGCCATTCCGAAGCGAGGATGGCGAAGGCAAGGCTCGTCACCTGGTCGTCATACAGCTCGAGCATCGATCCGTACGATCCCGGTTCTTCACGTGTCTCGGTGGGCTTCTTCAGGTTGTCGCCGTAGATGAGTCCGTAGCCGATGGTGGCTACCGAATCGTTAGGCGCATACTTGGCACGAAACTCCTCCAGCGTCTTGGGCTTGAGCGCCAACGCCAGCGTGTCGCAATGGTTTTTCTCGTCCCAACGATAGATGTTATATCCGATGAGATTGAGCCTCATCCATGCAGCATAGTCGGAGGGAGCCCATCTCAGCACGATGCGGTCGCCATAGGCACGTGCCGTGAGCATGATGTCGGAGCCTTCGTATGGCTTGCCCTTGAAAGCCGTGGTGTCCTGCGCCACCTCTCCCGGCAGCATCTTGCCGGCTGTCGGGATGGTGTCGTTCTGTGTTCCTCCATAGAAGGAATATCCGGTTCGTGAGCCGACACTCGCCACCGCTGTGATGGCGGCGAAAGCGCAGGTGGCGGCGAATGCGGCTGATAGTCCTTTCATTATCTTCATATCTGTACGTTTTATGGTCTGTTAATAGAATTTTTTTAGCGGCTCGTAGATGGTGATGTCACGCTCGCTGTTGCTGTACGATACCGTATACTCCTTCTTCTGTACGTCATAGTCGTCGATACGGTAAGTATGGACAATCATCTTCTTGAGGTTCTTCATCGCCTCCTTAGCCTTGAACGAAGCTTCGGGATAACCCTTGTCGCCCGTGAAGGTGAAGAGCACCATTCGGCTCTGCTTCATGCTCTGGCGCGGTGTGGCTCGCTTTCCGGCTCCCTTCATGATGCTGTTGAGCGATACCTTATGTCCTGACTCAGAGTTTTCGATGATGCCACACCATAGCAATGTCATCTGATAGTACGGAATCTTTATCATCTGCGTAGTCTCGTTCAGACCCTCTCGCGACACTATGATGTCGGTTCCGAGGTGCTGGAGGTTCCATTCTTCCACAGCGTTGGCACGCTTGGTCTTGAACGTGGTTCCACCCTTATCGAGCACCACCTTGGCATTCTCCTTTATCTTCTTGTCCACGTCCTCAGCAAGGTAATAGACGTTGGCGATGTTTTTAAGAATGTCGCCTGCCGGGTTCTTGGGCTGATACGTCGGAATGGTGGCGTGGCATCTGATAGGATTCACGTAGTCGTAACGGTCATTGTCGATGAGCGGCAGCGGATAGTTCGAACCGTAACCTCCCGACGGATAGACAGAGTTGCGACGAATCTTCTCCCAGTCGTTCACGATGTTGTAGTTTACGTCGCCTTCGGCAAGGAATCCGCTGTAGTTGCCGCCGAGGTCGCTGTAGGTGAGCGACGTGGTGGTGGTCACCATAGTCTGTATACGGTCTGACTCGATGTTCCATCCGCCTATCAATGCCCAGTTGGCAAGGTAGCTGATGTAGTAGAACGGGTCGTAGTAGGCGAGGAGAGTATTGGTGTTAGGATACTTCTTCTGTCTTTCCGCTTTCGAAGTCTTATATCCAATCTCCACGTCAGAGATGTTGCTGAGGTCCGAACCGTCATACTGTATCATACCGACCTTTGTTCCGATGAACGGCAACTCATAGTCGAGAGGTTTGCCGTTGTAGCCGGTTGTCCAGTTGCCGTCGATGGTTGTGACGTTGAGGTCCATGAGGTTGGCAGCCACCACTGGTTCTTCGGTTTCGCGGTTGTCGTAGCAGGTGAATACGAACTCCCACATCCATTCCCAGCCTTCAGGAGGCTCCTGGTCGTCGGTCTTGTCTGGCAATATAATGCCGGGAGACATCGTCTTTTCGTCGGTCACGCCCGACTGCAGAGCGTCGTCATCAGTCTTCTTTATGCCTCCCGACAACTTGCCGTTGGGTATTCTCGTCAGGGACTACTCCTCCTTCTTCACCTCCTCCGTAGACGATGAAGATGACGAATCGTCCTACTTGGGCACTACGCGAGTGCCTAATTTTGTGGATGGCGAAGTCTGCGTTGTGGGCTGTCGCCTTGTCGGTGTTGTCTCGGACGAAGAGGTGTTGCCCGACGTAGAGGTCGTGCCTGACGATGCTTTCGTTATGGCAGACGACTTGGTCACCCTTGTCTTCCTTGTCTGCGGCGACATAGCGTCAGCATAAAGGTCGACGTTCTCGTTGGCATCCATATATGGACCATGGAATGCAGGTCCGAAGCGTCCGAAGCGGAGGTCCTTGATAATCTTGTCATGTAAGACATCATCTTTAAAGTTCTTAACATCCTCGAAGACTCGTCCCATATAGCGTCTTGAGCTGATTATCTTTATCACCCCATAGCCGCCGATAGTCTTAGGCTTTATGCCATTAGGCCTGCATCCATTGGTGTACTTAGAGTAGTACTTCTCTCCGAATTGAATGGTCTTCTCCGCTACAACTTTCTCTTTCGTCACCTTGGTCTTCTCATAGTCGAGCACGAGGTTGTAGGTGTTGCCCGGCAGAACCTTGGTTTTGAATGATGCAGAAGCTCTGTTCTCCCAGCCTGCATACACTTCCTGCTCCTCAATCACCTTGCCGTCCTTCTTCAGCTTCCACTTGAGTTTGCCGTCAGAATAGAGGCGGTTCAGTACGTTCTTTTCCTTGAGCACGATGAGCGGATTCTGCACATCAGTGGCATAAGCAATGACGGGTTCAGCCGACTTCAGTTCGTTATACTTCGACGGATAAGCCACAGCCACAAATGACTGGAGATCGCCTCCGTCCTGAATGTTCATGCCGTCGCTGTTGCCCGTGCGGAAGTAGAACGCCTTGGTCTGCTCCCATGGCACATTTTCATAATAGCCATCTTTGACATTATATGTCTGGGGATCTTGCCATTTGCCCGCACGAAGCTCCTTGGCAAGGCCCGTAATCTCGAGCTTGTAGAAGCGGTTGGGGTTGAGGCTGCGCATTCCGCGTACCGTCACCTTAGTGGCATTGAACTCTATATTATAGTAACGTATCACGCTGTCGCGCATTGTAGAGTCGCTATACTCGTAGAGCTTAACCTGACTGGTGGACGGATTGAAGCGGAACGTACGAGTTGACGTGGTCTCGAGAATCTCTCTCTCGGCTTCCACCTGCTTCATCTGTCTGTGGAGGTCGGTCTGGTCGAGCAGCGGATACTGCTCGTTAAGACGTGCCATCGGAGTGATGGTGAAGTCGGTGGGCAGGTCAGGACTGATGGTCATCTTGTGATTCCATCCGTTCTTTCTTGTCTCCTCGCCAATGGACGATTCGCCCCAAAGCTGGAAGTCGTCAAGCGCATTGCCGTAGAAGATGTCACACTTCTTGCCGCAAGTGAACTGGAAGCGGCGGTTGAAGTTGATGAGGCCGCCCAAGAGACGGAGCTTCATGCGGAGGTCGCCGGTGAAGTAGCTCGGGTTAGGCAAGCCCATCTGGAGTACGCCGCCGATGCCTGCGTCCACGAGATCAATGCTTCCCTTCCAGAATCCGAGGTTCAGACGCAGACCCATCTTGGCATAGAGGTATGCGTAGAGCTGTCCCTCGCCGTACCATCCCTTCCATCCTGCTGCGCCGGGAACGCCTACACAGTAGACCTCGTCGCCGATGTGTGTGATGCTGACGTCGAAGCCAGCCGTGGCGCCCATGTCGGCATAGAGTATGCCGAGGTCCACATTGATGTAGCCCCATACGCTTGCACCGAGCATTACGCCACCCGTGGCGTTGGCGCGGAACTCTCTTAAGGCTTCCTCGCGGGCACGCTCAGCCTTGCTTACGTCTGCTGACTGAACGCCGTTGCTGCCGCGGCTACCGGTGAGGAACTGGCTTATGTTTTCGGGAATAGGAGGCAGAGCGCCGTTGTCCGGCAGCTCGTTGCCCACACAGAAGTAGGCATCCGCTCCGATCTTCACTTCCACAATCTTCGCCTCAAGGTCAATGAGGATGAACTGACAGCGTTCGCTCTTCTGCGGTTTGCCGAGATAGAGGTGCCACTTCACCTTGTCGAAGTTCACACCTTTGTCGCGCCATGTAAGTCCGAAGTCGAGAGATATCTTGGCTCCTGACGTAGCCTTGAAGTTATCTTTGTTTTCGTTCTTGTTTTCATCCTTGCTCTCGTGTTTCTCCTCCTTGCTGTGTTCCTGATGGAGATTGTCCAGTCCAGCCATTGATCCCAGCTTGTCGTAAGTGGTCTTTATGGTGTCGTTGAGAGCCTGCATCTGCTTCAGAATCTTGCTGTCCGCAAGCTGTTCCGTGTACTTCGTAATCTCACCTGCATACTTCTTGGCGAGTCCGTCCGCCGTGGCGTCAACCGTGACGTTCAGACGCAGGTACTTCGACTGGTCGTCGTTCTGATAAACGATGGACGCTCTCGAATTAACCAAGCCAGCCATAGCGCTCACGTTGCCGTCAAGCATGAATATGGTGAGGCGCTTGTGCTCCTTGTCGTATACCACGGTGAGCGAGAATTTGCCGCCGATGACGTTGTCGCCACCCGTCGCTGCAATGCCCAAACCAGCCGTTACGCCGATGACGCCCTTCTGAGCGATGGCCTTCGTTGCGTCCTTCGGGTCCTTTCGGCAGTTGAAGTAGAAGCCGCCGTGGATGTCGTTAAGCTCGATTGGCGGAATCTGCAGACCCACAGCCGAGCCGATAGCGATATTGAAGTAGCCCCAAGTGAAGTTGTTGCCTTCCTCCTTATGCTCGAAATAGCCGCCGTTTGAGTCGAAGGTAAAGAGATTGCCGGGGAGCGCAAACTTAAGGTGGCCCTTATATCCCTTGTCCTTCACCTTGTCGTTAGGACGTATGACGTCCATTCTTCATGAGATGGTGATGCCCGGAAGGTTGGACGAAACCTCGATGGAGTTAAACAGACAGTCCTTATATTCCAGCGAGATGTTGCTGATGTCGTCGAGGTTCTTCACCTCTGCCTGCAACTGAATGCCAGCCTTTGCCACTACGAGGTCTTCCAGCAAGCCAATCTTTCCCTCAAGGTCGAGCGTCATTGCGCCACCAGAGAAGCCGAGGTCATAGCGTGTAATGCCGAAGCAGAACGGGCCTATCTTCTTCTCTAAAGAAGCCAACGACCATTCGCCCATGTTGAAATAGATGGGCTTGTCCTCAGAACCGAGGTTGCGTTCCTTCTCCTCGCAAAGCGTCTTCCACGCCGAACGTCTCAGTTCTTCAGCCTGAGCTGCGTGTGCCTTCTTCTGTGTTTCCTCCTTATCGTAGATTGATTCCCACGTAGAACAGTTGGCAATGCGCATCTTTGTGAAGTGGATGCCGGGGATGCTGAGCTTCAGCGGCAGTCCGTCGAGAGCTTTCTTCACGAAGCTCGAGCGATTCTTTGCAGCCTCCACCTTGTTGTTCACCTCGTCCAGCTTGCCTTGAATCTCGTCAGCATAGCCGATGGTGATGCTTCCGCCCATAGAGAATTCCAGTCGGGTCTTCGTCGATCCGTCAGCCTGGTCTTCTGCTTCGAGGAAGAAGTAAGTCTGCTTCTGCTCAAGGTTTGCCTCTGCAAGGATGAAGTCAAAGTTGATGTCCTCCACCTGCTGCACCTTAAATATATAGGCGTAGCCGTTGTCGTTGTCCTTCTTGAAGCGCTTCTGGTTATATATATTACATGTATAGGCGATGTCCGAATTGACGAGCGGGAGCTTCATGTTGCCGTCGAAGTAAGCCTTCTCGAAGTTGCTTTGCAGGAACTCCACGCCCACGTTGTCGAGCGTAAACGCCCAACCTCCGAGCTTTCCGGTCTTCGCGCTGATGATGTCCTCAGCACCGAACTTGAGCGAAACGCCCGACTTGTCGAAGAACATGTCCTTGGCAGCGAGAGTAAGGCGTCGGTCACCGTCGCCGTCTTCCTTGCCCACCTCCATAGCCTTCGGGAACTTTACGCCCACCTTGCTGATGTAAAGGCCCATCCATTCCTTGTCGTTGGTGCGGATGTCAGCCTTGCTCTTGTCATATCCTGCGGGGAATGATCCCATGTTGTTGTCGTTCACCGTTGTGGAGTGGTCGTAGACAATGGCGCCCGGGCAGAATGTCCAGCCCGGAAGAGCCTCTGCTTCGAAGTCGTCCATCGCAGCGCTTGCCGTCCAGTTGTTCCAGTCCTTGATGTCAGTCTGGATGTTCAGCACGGGTCGCTCGTCCGTAGCGGTGCCGTTAGCCACCTTCTTCAGCTTAGGAATGGCGATGTCGATGTCGATGTGCAAGGCAGCCAAAGAGTCAGCCTGCCAGTTGATGTAGCATCCGTCCGCAGGAGCCTGACCTTCGTCAGCCACGGTGATGTCGGTCGGAGCCTTAAACTTAATCTGGAAACCGGACGACGGCTCCTTCACGTCTATGGTGGAAAGCAGACACATCGATCCGCTCTCCGGCAACAGACGGTCGGGACTGATACATGTGTGCGGTGCACCGAGGATGAGGATGTTGTTGTCCGTATAGCGGCTTTCGGGCAGCGTGAACGTACCGATGAGGTCCATAGAAGCCCACGAAGGAGCGAATGTCACGTTGACAATCTGGATGTCCACCGGAGTCTTGTTAACCGACTTCGGCAGCTTCATCGGCATCATGATGTTGTCAAGCCTGCCTTCCGTGAGGAAGTCCTTAGCTCGATGGTAATAGTCATAATACTTGCCGAGGCTGAGCTGCTTGGCGATGTCGCGACCTCTGTTTGACGCTTCCTTCTGCAACATCTTAGCATAAGGTATGCCAGTGTCGCCGATGAGGTTGTCGATGCCCCAGTCGGAGAAGAGCTTGTCCACCTGCTCGCCGTTGTTCGACGCCCATGTGTCGCCCTTCATGCCCTTGGCCTTGCCGGCATAAACGATGTCGTCAGTATTGATAAAGAGCGAATCGAACTCCACCTTCACCATCAGCGACAATCCGAGCGGCGACCATTCCACACGACCGTTGCCGCGGAATCCGCCGTCCTTGCCGTTCTCCTTCATCTCGTCGATGGTGAGCTGATACTGTCCGATGCCCACCTCCTTGCCTATGAAGTCCTTGGCAGACTTCTTCGTAGGCTTGAGATTCTCGATGTTCACCATTGACGAACACTGGAAGAACTTCTGGCTGATGCGCTGTGCAAGGGCGAAGTCGATGACGTTGACGGAGTCGTTGACGAACGCCACGGACTGTACGTTCTCGCTCTTGGGGAGCACGCGCAGAACCATATAGTCGCCAGCCACCACCTTGTCGCTGATCTTCTCCCACTTTATAGAGTCAGAGAGGTCGTACGTGGAGTGTGTGTAGACCGGCTCTGAGGCGAAGATGTCGGCGCGGTCCATCTCTGGTTCGCCGCGGAAAAGCTGCACCTCATAATTGATCTTCACCGTGTCCTGGCGTTCTCCTACGCCACCCACGAACCATGCCTTCTTCCATTCCACGCCGATGTCGTCGCCCGTGAATGACTTGCGGGCTCCTGCATTGCCGGGGAAACTCGGGCGGATGATCTGCGGATTGCGGAAGTTATAGACCGAATCGGTCACTTCCTCCTTGCCGCTACCGAAACCGAAGTCGAACTCGTCGTCTTCTTCCTCCTCATCCTTCTTGTCCTCCTTGTCCTTGTTGTCGGGCGTTGGGGGCGTCACCACGGTGGTGGCGTCAGGCTCGAAGCGGAACAGACGCAGGTCGGAATTGCCGTCGTTCTCCACCATCGAGTAGTTGAGGTAAGTGCTGCCAAGCCCAGACTGTTCCGCCGTGACACGTGCCACGTATGTCACGTCGTCTATCATTGAGCGGATGCGCTCCTGCGGCAGAATCAGCATCGGCGACATCAGTCCCGACTTCTCGTACACGGCAGGATTATACTCTATGGCTTCGTCAGGCGTCTGACCGCCGACAAGCTGCACCACCTTAAACTTATACGTAAAGCGCGCCGCGCCGGGATTGCACGTCACGATGGGTTCTTTCCACGTAAAGAGTGCGTTCTGCTTGTCCATGGTGCATACGGAAGCGTCGGAAGAACTTCCGATACCGGGCATAGGCATCAGGAACTCAGGCGCCTGAGCCTTATAGCATATAGTGAAGATGCACTGTCCGCTGCTCGGACTGCTCACCATGACGGGAGTGTCACGTCCCGGCTCCCAGCGGTAAGCCACGAGGCGCATGCGATACTGACCCTCGGGCAGGAGTCCGAAGGCGCCGCCCTCATAGTCGCTGAACAGACCCGGGGTGGTGGCGATGCGGTCATTGGGCACATGATTGAAGAGATTCTTCATCTCCACCATGCTCAGAATGTGCGTTCCGCCGGAAGGCACCGTGATGGGCTTGTCGGGCTGATACTGTGCAGGAATCTTGACGTAAAGTCCCGAGTTGGGATTTATCTGCTCAAGGTCCATGACGAGATAGACGTTCTGCGTCTCGCCGGAAGAGTTGATCAGACTTACGTTAAAGTAGTTGCCGGGATTGGCTACGTACAGCATTGCCTGCGGAGGCAGCGTGGGCTGTACCGGATTGACCGTCACCATTACGTCCTGAGCGGCTGCCTGCAGCATGGCACCCAGGATGATGAGTAGTGATAGGATGTGGAATCTCAGTCTGTTCATATCTTGATCTTTATTTTATCGTGGGAATAAAAGTTACACTATAGCGACTTGTTCTGTTCCTTCTCCGCCTTACGCTTTATCTCGAGGAGCGTGAAGGTGTAGGTGTAGTTGAAGCTGATGTTGATGTCCGTGGCGTCCAGCTTCGAACGTGTCTTGGTGATATTGACGTCGCCGTACTTGTTGAATCCGGCAGTCATCGAGAAGAGATGCTTCTGCTTGATGCTGTAGCTGGCAGCCATGTCGCATCCCATGGAGAGGCTCTTCGACTGTCGCTTCACCTCATTGTAGCACATCGAGAATGTGGCTGAGAGGTTGAGGGCGTCGTCCTTGAGGAAGGCGCGGTTGGCTGTCACCGAGGCGAGGTCGCTGGTGTAGCGCGTGTTGAATCCCTTCGACGACTGGTGGTTCAGCGAAGTCTGGAAGCTGGTCTTCCATGCCTTCACCTCCAGTCCGTAGCTGGCTCCGATGGCGAGGGACGTTACGTCGCTCACGCCGGTGGCGAAGCGGTTGAGGTCCTTGTTCTGCACGAGGCTGGCAGAGAGCGAGAAGGCATGACCGAACTGGTCGTTGTCCACGGCGTAGGACGGCGTGAACGTGAAGGTGTTCATGGCGCGACGTACGCGAGTGGTGTCGTTTACGTGTGCCGTGCCGTCAGCCTGTGTCTGCAGATAGCCGTTATAGCCGAACGAGAGGTTGAGGCGGTTGGCTATGCGTGTGGCTATGAAAGCCGAATAGACAAAGCCTCGCGTGGTATAGAGCTGCTTGTTGGAGAGATTGTCCTCCTGGGCGGAGAACGTGGCTGCCACCGACACGCGGCGGAAGAGCGTGGTGCCGAGGCTGGTTCCGACGCTGTGATAGTTGTTGGCCATATAGTAGGTGCCGAGCGACGTATAGTCGGGCTGTATGATGCGATAGAAGAGCGAGGCGTTCACGCCGCCCGCGTTGATGTTGAGGTTGGCGTCGCCCGCGAAGCGTGCCATGGAGGTGTAGCGTGTGTCGAACACCTTGTCCCATCTTGTCACCTTGCTGTCCGTCACCTTCTCCGCGCGGGTGTCGGTGGTGAAGGCTGATGTGGCTACGTTGGCTGTCAGCGACATCCAGTTCTTGATGCTCACGCCTCCCTTCAGTCCCACCACGATGTTCTCCTGCGGCGAGATGCGCTCCTGCCAGTACTCGTCAATGGAGCTGCGGCGGTCGTATGCGCGGAGCAGATAAAGGTCGAGGTAGTTGCTGCCCGTGCCGTAGCCTATATTGAATCCCCATCCTATGCGGCGATACTGCGGATTGCGCGGCGAGGGCGACGTAGGGTCGTCGTTGACGGCGCTGCGCAGCGTGCCATAGAAAGCTCCTACGCGGAACTTCTGCGTGCGATATTCCAGACCCACGCCGTTGTAAGACATACTCATGACGTAGGGCGAGAATCCTGCCGACGACCTTCCGATATGTCCGTGCCATTGCTTGTACGACGGCGAGAGATTGAAGGAGATATGGGGATAGTTGAAGTCCAGATTGTTGTTGGAGTAATAAAGCGAGAAAGGCATGTTGAATCCATACATGCTGATGTTGAGGTTGAGGAACAGCGTATTGCTCAGCGGCGAGGCGTATGCGCTGCCTGCCGTTGAGTGAAAGTAGGTGTTCTGTGTACCTACGGAACCCGTGATGATAAGGGGATCGCTCTTCGCAATCTCCGTGATGTTCTGTGCTGTTGTGCCGCTGGTATGCAGAAAGAGTGCTGCCACAGCCGTCAGTATGGTTATGTGTAAGTGGCTTTTCATCGCTTTGGTTCTTTTAGTTATATTAGTATAGTCAACTTACTTGACAAGCTTCTTCGTAACGGTCTTGCCGTCCTTGGTCTTCACCTTCACTACGTAAACGCCTGAAGGAAGGCCGGTAACGGTGGTCTCGCCGGTTGAGACAACAGCACCGGATGCGTTGCATACGATGACGTCAGCCACGTCCATGCCCTGGACTGTGATCTGTCCGTCCACAACGGCGATGCCCGAAGATGCGATGTCGGCTGCTGTGATGCCGGTGACGATGCCACCTACAGTCAGACGCTGCGGAGCGCGGAGCGAACCTGCCATCTTTGCGAACGGCATCTGCTCGTTGATGGTGCGCATCTCGCCGCTGACGGCGTCATGGAGCTTGAACGAAATGGTCTCGCCCTTGTCAGCATGGACGGTGATGAAGCACTTGCCGTCTATCATCTCGCCCTCACCGCGGCACTCGTCGCCTACGAAGGCGCCCACCGTGAAGCGTTCTGCCGAATAATCGTTGCCGAGGTCAGCTACGATGGTCATGTTGTCAGCGAACGGAGCGCTGTTGTATGTCCATACGCTCTGCTTGTGCTGGGGAGCGTTCATCACCGGAGTGCCCTGAGGCATACTGCCCTCACGCAGGTATTCCATGTCGATGGTGTCTGATGCTGCATTGAAATACATATATCCGAGTCCGGCATGCAGAGTGGTAAGGGTGCCTGTCCACTTTTCGCCATTATATTCAGCGAAACCGTTGTCCTTCGATACGATGCGGTCGCCCACGTTGAATTTGTTTGCGTATGTATCTTCGGTAGAGAACACCGAGTTGATATCGTGGTCATACTGATAGGGATTGCCGAGCCAGTTCCACATCGGCACAATCTGACGATGAGTCCGCATGTCTTCGTAAGCGCCGGTGTACATGATTCTCAAGTCAAGCAGACCGGGCTCCTCTTCCTTTACCTTAATCTTATAGCATGTGCCAGTCTCCAAACTGTAGATGTCGCCGAAGTAGCCGTATTCGGGGTCGTTATGGAGAAGGGCGTCTTCTGAGCGGATTTCCTCCACCACGTTGCCTAATTCGTATTCAGGAGAGTTCCAGCGCACGCCGCCGCCATAGAGCGAAGCCCACTTCCATCCTGCCTTCTGCATATAACGCTGACCGATACCGACATGTGATGTTGCCACCTCTACACCGTCGAGCTTCACGCTGATAGTGGCTCTGCCCACGCTATGAGGTTTAATGGTATAGTTAAGCATGGTCTCATCCGTAGGAACAATCTCTACTATGCTCTTCCATTCCTCAGAAACATAGCTGTCAGGAGTTATAGTAACCTCCACTCTTGACGGGTCTACCTCTGCGTCAACGGGGTCGGGAGTAAGCACGAAGTCGCGTGTCTCGGTGCTTACCATCTCCACGTATCCGTCCACCTTGAATCCCTTAAGAGACTCCAAAATCGTTATGTTGAAGTGGTTTGAAATTCTATACTCATCATTTTGGAGTCCTTCTTCAGTTGCGATGGTGCGCTCAGATGAATAGGAGACATTAATCCGTCCCCCACCTATACTATCGATAGATGCAGAAAGGCTGTCTTCCTCGAAATTATAATACAGTTTTACGGCTTTCGTATAAGATCTGATATCCAAATCGCTTTCTGCTATATCGTACTCTTCATATTCGTCATACTTAGGCCATGACGGTGTCATGATGATGTTGTTACGGATATCCTCAGAGATGTCCCACTTGTCAGTATCCTTTATTGGCATCAAGAATGTCATCTCCTCCTGCTTGAACGTGATGTTCGTAGGACCATCCTTTACGATTACTTCGTATGTGCAAGCGGCTTGCGGATTCCGCACTGAACGTATCGTAACACGAACTCTACCTGGCTTAAGGGCGATCATCTCGTCACCTTCATTAAAATACTCGTCACCAAATATGTCGGTATACATATAAGCTCCGTCACCATCCTCGTACACTCCCTGATCACTAAAACTTTGGTTAACTTCGTAATGCACGCTGCGGTCTGTAGCATCCTCCGGCATTACCTTATAGCCGGCAGGAAGGATGTCGAGAAGGTTCTCGCCTAAAAACATCTTAATAGTCTTAACGGAGCCAACCATCTCGATATACTTTACCGGCTTAATGACTGTGACCTTAAGGTCCACGCTGGCATTCTCGCCGCTAAGCGTCATGGTGTAAGTGCCGGTCTTTACTGGATTGAACTTGCCAATATCAGAGTCTATCATCGGAAGGATGGCAGTCTCGTCGCTGCTCTTCCATGTCAGCTCCTCGTTGCAGTCGGCAGGTGCTGTGGTGTAGCCGCTGCGAAGCACAGTGTTGAGGGCAGCAGTGTCGCCCAAGTTAACTGTGATGCCATTCTTATACTCGTCGCGAAGCTCAATAGAGGTGGCAGGCTGGATGACACGTACACTAACCTTTGTGTACTGTCCGGTAGGCTTCATGCCCAAAAGATTCGGACTTACGTTAACCCAACTGTATTTGCCAGTCGACTTAAGGGCTTTAAACGTATTGCCTTTGATGGAGGCATATTCATTCTCTTTCTCACCTTGCCCCATAGTCCAGTTCATTTCCGGTATGTTGGCATTTGCTGGCTCAAACGTGATATGATCCAACAAATTGAACTCTGCACCTACCTTAACACTCACTTCTGGCTGGACGATACTATAATACCCAGGACGTATGAACGTCAGCTGATAGAGGGCTGACAACTTACCGGTGGTACCATTATTAGTATAGGTTACTGTATTGGCGGCAGGCTTCAGGTCGTTGAAAACGAAAGACTGATTACCACCTACGCTTAAACGGTACGAGATAGCCTTGCCATTGTCAGTATTCGTGCCCTTTACACGAAGAGCGAAATAATAAATGGTTTGGGTGTCCGATACAGAATATCGGCTTACCTTCGCAAGTCCGCGGCATTCACCATCAATGAATGCTCCAAGGTAAGTGTTGTCATTAAAACTTTGTACAGCACTGCCTTTGTCATCTACCAGTTCTACATAAATGACGTGCTCGTCAGGGTAGGCGTTGGGATTGTAGCCCCAATCGGGTTGTTGTGCCGCCATACCTACGGCATATAGCAGTAGGGATAGCATTAGTAATAATTGTTTCCTCATATTAAAAATGATTTGAAAGGTGAATAATAATA
>ERZ1034626.1019-NODE-1019-length-19519-cov-4.768598_pt1 | contig 19519 bp, 15 predicted proteins | sample MGYA00520652_ERZ1034626 | MGnify/ENA primary metagenome ERZ1034626 (study PRJEB33766, sample SAMN09781765) | gut metagenome | biome: gut microbiome | host: Homo sapiens | place: Madagascar | study: EMG produced TPA metagenomics assembly of the PRJNA485056 data... | reverse complement strand
TACCCAATGATTGACCTCACTGAGCCGGTTTTGGAGTGGAGTAAGTTCATTTCGCACGAATACTTTTGCCACTTTCTCAATATCACCCAGTGACCCGACATTCTCCGGCTTGCCGCCCATCAACTGAAAGGGGACGCGGTGTGCGTCCAGCAGGTCTGCGGCGCTGGCTTTTTTGATATTAAAAAAATCGTCCTTCGTTGCCACTTCACTGAGCGGGATAATTTTGATGCCGTCGGCTTTCCCCTGTGGGGCATAGAGAAACAGATTTTTAAAGTTGTTGCGGCCTTTCGACTTAACCATGTTTTCGCGAAGCATTTCGATATCGTTGCGATCCTGCACGGCATCGGTGACGTACATGATGTATCCGGCATGAGCGCCATTTTCGTAATACTTTCGGCGGAACAGCGTGGCCGACTCATTCAGCCAGGCAGAATTAAGGGCGCTGAGATATTCCGGCAGGCCGTACAACTCCTGATTAATATCCGGCTCCAGCAGGTGAAACACGGAGCCGGGCGTGAAGGCTGTCGGCTCGTTGAAGGACGGCACCCACCAGTAAACATCCTCTTCCACACCACGGCGGGTATATTTTGCCGGTGAGGTTTCCAGTCTGATGACCTTACCGGTGGTGCTGTAACGCTTTTCCAGAAACGCATTACCGAACACCAGAAAATCCAGCACAAAGCGGCTGAAATCCTGCTGGGAAAGCCACGGGTGCGGAATAAACGTTGAAGCCAGAATATTACGTTTGACGTAAATCGGTGAGCTGTGATGTACGGCAGCACGCAGGCTTTTTGCCAGACCGGTAAGCGGCATTTGCGCCGGTGGGGGAGCTGTTCACGCCACTGAAACCGGTGTTTGACTGGCTGGGCGAAAAGTTACAGGCCGCGTGGCAGTGGTTTAAAAAACTGATTGCCCCGGTCAAAGCCACCCAGGACACCCTGAACCGTTGCCGTGATACTGGCGTCATGTTCGGGCAGGCACTGGCTGACGCGCTGATGCTGCCGCTTAATGCGTTCAACAAACTGCGCAGCGGTATTGACTGGGTACTGGAAAAACTCGGTGTTATCAACAAAGAGTCAGACACACTTGACCAGACCGCCGCCAGAACTCAAGCCGCCACGTATGGCAGCGGTGGTTATATTCCGGCGACCAGCTCTTATGCAGGTTATCAGGCTTATCAGCCGGTCACGGCACCGGCTGGACGCTCTTATGTGGACCAGAGTAAAAACGAATATCACATCAGTCTGACGGGCGGTACTGCACCGGGGACTCAGCTCGACCGCCAGTTACAGGATGCGCTCGAAAAATACGAGCGGGATAAACGTGCGCGCGCCCGTGCCAGCATGATGCATGACGGTTAAGGAGGTGACGAAAAATGATGCTCGCGTTAGGTATGTTTGTTTTTATGCGCCAGACGCTGCCACACCAGACCATGCAGCGTGAATCAGATTATCGCTGGCCGTCAAATTCCCGTATCGGTAAACGGGATGCCTTTCAGTTTCTCGGTGTGGGTGAGGAAAACATTACGCTTGCCGGTGTGCTTTATCCCGAACTGACCGGCGGCAAGCTGACGATGACCACGCTCAGGCTGATGGCAGAGGAAGGTCGGGCGTGGCCGTTGCTGGATGGCACCGGCATGATTTACGGCATGTATGTCATCAGCAGGGTGAGTGAAACAGGGAGTATTTTCTTTGCAGACGGCACACCCCGGAAAATTGATTTTACGCTGTCGCTCACCCGCGTGGATGAATCACTGGCCGCGCTTTATGGCGATATCGGTAAACAGGCGGAATCGCTCATCGGTAAGGCTGGCAGTATGGCGACTAAATTCACGGGGATGACGGGGGCGGGATAATGCTGGATGCGCTGACATTTGATGCAGGCAGTACGCTGACGCCGGATTACATGCTGATGCTCGACAGCAGGGATATTACCGGCAATATCAGCGACCGTCTGATGAGCATGACCCTGACGGATAACCGGGGCTTTGAGGCTGACCAGCTTGATATTGAACTGAACGACGCCGACGGGCAGGTAGGGCTGCCGGTTCGTGGCGCTGTCCTGACGGTGTATATCGGCTGGAAAGGTTTTGCCCTGGTATGCAAAGGGAAATTTACCGTTGATGAGGTTGAACACCGGGGCGCGCCGGATGTGGTCACCATCCGCGCCCGGAGTGCAGATTTTCGCGGGACGCTCAATTCCCGCCGGGAAGGCTCCTGGCATGACACCACGCTCGGTGCGATTGTTGAGGCGATTGCCTCCCGTAACAGGCTGGAAGCCAGTGTCGCTCCGTCACTGGCCGGAATTAAAATCCCGCACATCGATCAGTCGCAGGAGTCTGATGCGAAATTCCTGACCCGTCTAGCAGAACGCAACGGCGGTGAGGTGTCGGTAAAAATGGGAAAACTGTTGTTTCTCAAAGCGGGGCAGGGGGTGACGGCCAGCGGTAAAAAAATCCCGCAGATTACCATCACCCGCAGCGACGGCGACCGTCATCATTTTGCGATTGCTGACCGTGGAGCCTACACCGGCGTAACGGCAAAGTGGTTACACACCAAAGACCCGAAGCCACAAAAGCAGAAGGTAAAACTGAAACGCAAAAAGAAAGAGAAACACCTGCGCGCACTGGAGCACCCGAAAGCGAAACCGGTCACGCAGAAGAAAGCGCCAAAAGTACCGGAAGCGCGCGAAGGTGAATACATGGCCGGTGAGGCTGACAATGTTTTTGCCCTGACCACGGTATATGCCACGAAAGCGCAGGCCATGCGCGCCGCTCAGGCGAAGTGGGACAAACTGCAACGGGGCGTCGCGGAGTTCTCCATCAGTCTGGCTACCGGTCGGGCAGATATTTACACGGAAACGCCGGTCAAAGTGTCAGGCTTTAAGCGCGTCATAGACGAGCAGGACTGGACAATCACTAAGGTGACACACTTTCTGAATAATAGCGGCTTCACGACGTCCTTGGAGCTTGAGGTCAGGCTTTCTGATGTGGAGTACGAAACAGAAGGTGATGAGTTTTGTTTTTATCTGTTTGTTTTATAAGGATAAATTAACTAAAATGGCACCATCAACAAAACCGGAAGAGGTGCTCGCGATGTTTCATTGTCCTTTATGCCAGCATGCCGCACATGCGCGTACAAGCCGCTATATCACTGACACGACAAAAGAGCGTTATCACCAGTGTCAGAACGTGAATTGCAGCGCCACGTTCATCACTTATGAGTCGGTACAGCGATACATCGTGAAGCCTGGAGAAGTCCACGCCGTGAGGCCGCACCCGTTGCCGTCAGGGCAGCAAATTATGTGGATGTAATTACAAACAGGAAGCCCCTCAGTCGAGGGGCTTTTTTGTCGATGTGGTCAATGTGTGGACGTGACCAGAAATAAATCCTTTTATTTCATTGTATTACGCGTAAAAAATAAGCCCGTGTAAGGGAGATTACACAGGCTAAGGAGGTGGTTCCTGGTACAGCTAGCATTTTATGGGTTATGTTTTTCAGCGAAACGGATGATAACCTTAATAAATGCAGCTGTATGTGATCGGTTTCTAAGAATTTTCCATCCGGGAAAAATAATCGAAATTAATCACTTACCGTGTGGGTTACGCGTGGTTTCCCCGGAGAAATTACGCATCAGCAGAGCGTAATTGAGCTCAAGATCCTGCGGGACCGGGAGCCACACAGTATAACCATCGCCTGGTGCGACCGGCATCGCTTCACCTATGGCGTTTTCCATGTGCTCAAGGGTAAAGTTAATGTTGCCTTGCGGCGTCATCAGCTCAAGGCTGTCGCCAACGGAGAATTTATTTTTCACCGCTACCGCCGCGAGGTCCCCCTTGCGCTCACCGGTAAACTCACCAACAAACTGCTGGCGGTCAGAAACTGAATAACCGTATTCGTAGTTCTGATAATCGTCGTGAGTATGACGACGCAGGAAACCTTCGGTATAGCCACGATGCGCCAGACCTTCCAGAGTTTCCAGCAGGCTGGTATCGAACGGTTTGCCCGCAGCGGCGTCATCGATAGCTTTACGGTAAACCTGTGCGGTGCGTGCGCAATAGTAGAAAGATTTAGTACGGCCTTCGATTTTCAGCGAATGCACGCCCATTTTGGTCAGGCGTTCTACATGGGCGATGGCGCGCAGATCTTTCGAGTTCATGATGTAAGTGCCGTGCTCATCTTCAAACGCGGTCATATACTCGCCCGGACGCTGGGCTTCTTCGATCATAAACACTTTGTCGGTTGGCGCGCCGATACCCAGCGTCGGCTCAACATTTTGCACCGGAATCGGCTCGTACTTGTGTACGATGTTGCCAACGTCATCTTCTTTCCCTTCCTGGACGTTGTACTCCCAGCGGCAGGCGTTGGTGCAGGTACCCTGGTTCGGATCGCGCTTGTTGATATAGCCAGAGAGCAGGCAGCGACCGGAGTAGGCCATGCACAGTGCGCCGTGAACGAAGATCTCGATCTCCATATCCGGCACCTGATTGCGGATCTCTTCAATCTCTTCCAGCGACAGCTCGCGAGAGAGGATCACGCGGGTCAGGCCCATTTGCTGCCAGAATTTCACCGTCGCCCAGTTTACGGCGTTAGCCTGCACCGAGAGGTGGATCGGCATTTCAGGGAAGTGCTCACGCACCAGCATAATCAGCCCTGGATCGGACATAATCAGCGCATCCGGCCCCATTTCCACCACCGGTTTCAGGTCACGGATAAAGGTTTTCAGCTTGGCGTTGTGCGGTGCAATGTTGACCACGACATAAAACTTTTTCCCCAGCGCGTGGGCTTCATTGATGCCGAGCTGAAGATTTTCGTGGTTGAATTCGTTGTTGCGCACACGCAGGGAGTAACGCGGCTGGCCCGCATAAACAGCATCTGCGCCATAAGCGAAAGCGTAACGCATATTTTTCAGCGTTCCCGCCGGGGAAAGGAGTTCCGGTTTAAACATAATTCTCTCGTTCTGATGACAGGTCAGATCCGCTTCACCTGATGAAGCGGTTAGGGGAGTGCCCCCACTTTAAGGGCGGGCATTGTAGCGCTGTGGGGGGATCTGGTAAAGCGCCGGACGCCAACAACCCACGCCCGGCATCGTAATTACGTATTGTCTTTCACCGTCTGGCTTGTGCCATTGGCTTTAACGGAGGCAATTCCGGTTTCACGAGATTGCGCGGTGGCGTACATCTGGCTGGAGCCGATAATTTGATGATTAGCGGCTTTCAGATTGAAATAGAATTTGCCGTTACTTGCCGTTTTTTTCTCATAGCGTTCTTCTTGCGGGCTGTTGCTACGCACCGACGCGATGCCCTTTTCCGCAGAGGCTTTTGAGGTATAAAGCTCGCTGGTGAGGATAGTCTCACCATTGCCCGCTTTTAGCACAAACCGGAACTGATTATCACTGCTCTTACTGAGTTCAAACCAACCAGCCATAATGACTCCTTGATTGAAATTGTGTATCGAAAACAGCATCTAAAGGTGCTGTTTACCGATTAAAGTATGAGCGATTTTCTGATGCCTGCCAGGGCGGAGAGATAATGTCAGTTTGCTGACCATGCGTGGGATAATGTTGCCGGATCTGGTCTGAACGCCATCTCCGGCTAACAAAATAATGTCGCTAAAACTAAACGATGCGGCAGGCGTCGGCTTCCCAGCGGTAACCGACGCCATAAACGGCGCGGATAAATGACTGTTCGGCGTCGAGAGATTCCAGCTTGCGGCGCAGGTTTTTAATGTGGCTGTCGATGGTGCGGTCGGTTACTACGCGGTAGTCGTCATAAAGATGATTGAGCAATTGCTCGCGGGAGAACACTTTTCCTGGTTCGTGAGAGAGCGTTTTCAGCAGACGAAATTCCGCAGGCGTCAGGTCAAGCATTTTACCGCGCCATGAAGCCTGAAAACGACCTTCGTCGATAATCAACGGGCTTTCAGCATCCTGTTGCTGCAACTCGCGCTGCGGTTTGCAACGGCGCAAAATGGTTTTGACGCGCGCTACCACTTCCCGTGGGCTGTACGGCTTACAGATATAATCATCTGCGCCAATCTCCAGCCCCAGCAGGCGATCGATCTCTTCGATTTTTGCCGTCACCATCACGATCGGAATGTCAGAAAAACGACGAATTTCCCGGCACAGCGTCAGGCCATCGGTGCCAGGGAGCATCAGATCTAACAGGATCAGATCCGGTGGTGTCTGGCGCACATACGGCAGTACCTGATCGCCGTGGCTGATAAGCGTCGGCGCATAGCTCGCAGCACGCAGATAATCAATGAGCAACTGCCCCAGCTTCGGTTCATCTTCCACGATCAAAATACGCGGTGTGTTTTCGTCGATTGGTAACTCGGTCATACTTCTCTCTGTAAATCCCGTTCCAGCGGTAACTCTACTGTAATGCTTACCCCGCCAAAAGGCGAATGGGCAGCAATAATGCGACCATTATGTGCTTCAACAATGTTCAGGCAAATCGCCAGCCCCAGCCCGGAACCGCCGCTGGCACGGTTGCGGGAACCTTCGGTGCGATAAAAACGTTCAAACAATTTTTGTAGCTGATCGTCACTGACACCTGGCGCACTGTCGGCAAAGGTCAGGCGCACCGTTTTGTCGCGCTGCCCGGCAGAGATTTGCAGGCTGCCGCCGCTGTCAGTGTAGCGCAGGCTGTTTTCCAGTAAGTTATTGAATAACTGCATTAAACGGTCGCGATCGCCAAATACGGTAATACTGTCTGGCAGGGAAAATTGCAGTTTCAGGCCACGACTGGCGAATCGTTCGCGAAATGCGCCGCCCGCCACTTCCAGCAGTGGGATCAAATCTACCGGTGCTTTTTGATAGGCGAGAGCGCCTTCATCAGACATCGACAACTGATGGAGATCGTCAACCAGTTTGGTCAGTGTACCGACCTCCGCCTGTAAAGACGCCACCGTCTCCGGCGTGAATTTACGCACGCCATCCTGAATGGCTTCCAGTTCACCGCGCAGCACCGCTAATGGCGTACGCAGTTCGTGAGAAATATCGGCCATAAAATCGCGCCGCATTTGCTGGTTTTTCTCCAGTGTGCTGGCAAGCTGGTTGAAGTCTTGCGCCAGTTTGCCCAGTTCATCTTCACTGGTGGGCGTTACGCGGGTAGTGAAATCGCCCGCCGCCAGTTTGTGCGTGCCATCGACAAGTCGTTTTACCGGTGCCAGTAAACCGCGCGCCAGCAGAAAAGTGGCAAGTGCCGCGAGTAACGTTGCCAGGGCGACAATCAACCAGCTGGTTTGCCGCTGTTGTTTATCGAAATTGATATCAGTATTGCGCGTTAACCGCTCAACGGGGGAGGCGATCACCGCGCCAACTTCCGCACCGTTGACCAGAATGGGTCGCCGTGTACCGTCAGGTGGAATCGGCGCTCGCGGACCAACCAGCACTTTGTTGTTTTGATCAACCACCCAGAACTGGGTACGCCAGCCGTGCGGTGGCATACCCGGGCCGGGTTTATCTTCCGAATTATCGTGTTCAAATGAACGCAGGATCTGAAAGACAAAGCGATCATTGTTGCGCAGGAAGCGCCAGTTGCCATGCTGCGCATACTGCTCGCCAAGCGCATCACTTAACAGTTGTAATCGCTGTTCATTACCATGCTTGATGTAATCAATAAAGCCACGCTCAAAACTGATACGCACCGCCCAGTGCATACTGATCAGCAAGACAATGCAGGTGGCGAAAATCGCCAGAAACAGTTTGCCGGTAATACCGGGTCGCCAGAACTTCATTGCGCGCTCCTTTTTCGCCGCGAAATAGCTACATTTTGATGCGTATCGTTCGGCACTCTGGCAAAGATGAACGCCGGAAGGGCGATGATCAACGCCATGCTAAGCCAGGTGTACATAAAGACGGTTTGTGTGGTGCCGCTGTCGACGCTGACATGCTGTGAACCAAAAAGTCCCAGCAACAGCCCGGCGATAGTGACGCCGATACTCATCGACAATTGCATAATCATCGACAGCAGGCTGTTGCCGCTGCTCGCCAGATTGTCCGGGAGATCTTTCAGCGTCAGGGTGTTCATGGAGGAGAAACGCGTCGAGTTGACCATCCCTTGTAAAAACAGGACGAACGGCAAAACGTAGTACCAGCCCAGCAGGGCGGTAGTCATAAACAACAGGGTGACCAGCGACAGACCCAGCGTGGTCGCTACCAGTACCCGACGATAACCAAAGCGATTCACCACCTGTACCACAATTCGCTTCATTCCCATGCTGCCAAGCACCATCGGGATCATCATCAGTCCGGCATGAAACGGCGAGAAACCGAGGCCAATTTGCAGGAAAACCGGTGTCATAAAGGGCAACATGCCACTGCCAATACGTCCGGCAAAGCTCCCCGCCAGGCCCAGCGAAAAGGTACGAGTACGGAACAGTTTCAGACTGAACAGGGCACGGTTGTTATTTCTGGCGTGCAGCAGATAAAGCACCAGTGCCACCACGCCAACTGCGACCAGGCCTGCAATCGTCAGCGGCGATAAACCTGTACCTTTACTGCCGTCCAGCGCCAGGGTTAATACCGCCATGCCAACCGCCAGCAATAAAAATCCGGAGAGATCAAAGCGCCGCGTCTGCATGGTGTAGTTTGGCATTAACAGCAATGTGGCGATCGCACCGATAATCCCCACCGGAATGTTGATCAAAAAGATCCAGTGCCACGATGCGTACTCCACCAGCAGACCGCCGAGCGCCGGACCGAGCAGCGGACCGACCTGACCGGGTAACGTGACAAAGGTCATCGCCGCCATATATTGCTCGCGCGGTACGATTTTCATCACCGTCAATCTGCCGACCGGCACCATCATCGCGCCGCCAACGCCCTGTAACGCGCGTGCCAGCAACAGTTCGTTCAGCGTGCCGGAAAGCGCGCAAAACAGTGAACCGAGAGTAAACAGCACGATGGCGGTAAAGAAAATATTGCGCACGCCGACTTTGTCCGCCAGCCAGCCGCTGGCGGGCAGCATCACCGCCACGGTCAGCACATAAGAGACAATGACCATGTGCATATGCAACGGACTTTCCCCGAGGCTTTGCGCCATTGAGGGAAGGGCGGTGTTTACGATGGTGGTGTCCAGCGACTGCATAAAGAAGCCGAAAGCCACAATCCACAATTGCCAACGGGTGCTGTCGGGAAGATCTGTCATTTACTCGGTTACCGTTTGTTTAGGTTTACGCGAAAAACGCAGCCGCAGACGGTCGAAAAAGAGATACACCACCGGCGTGGTATACAGCGTAAGGAGCTGGCTCATTACCAGTCCGCCGACAATGGTGATCCCCAGGGGTTGCCGCAGCTCCGAGCCGTCGCCGCCCGACAACACCAGCGGCAGCGCGCCAAACAGCGCCGCCAGGGTAGTCATCATAATCGGGCGAAAACGCAGCAGACAGGCCTGGAAAATAGCTTCCTGCGGCGTCAGGTTACCGTGCCGTTGGGCTTCAAGCGCAAAATCGACCATCATAATGGCGTTTTTCTTCACGATGCCGATTAATAGCATGATCCCTATCAGGGCGATTAGGCTGAACGGGGCATTGAACAGCTCCAGCGCCAGCAGCGCTCCAACACCCGCCGAGGGCAGGGTGGAGAGAATCGTCAGCGGGTGCACATAACTCTCGTAAAGGATACCCAGCACGATATACACCGTGGCGATGGCGGCGATAATCAGGATCACCTGTGAGTTCATCGTCTCCTGGAACACCTGCGCTGTTCCGGCAAAACTGCCGCGCACCGTCGAAGGCACACCAAGCTGGGTCATTGCGCGATCGATCGCCGCACTGGCGTCCGAGAGCGATTTTCCGGTCGGCAGGTTGAACGAAATGGTCGAGGCCGCCGATAATCCCTGATGATTCACCGATAGTGGGGCATTCGCCGGTTGCCATTTAGCGAAATACGACAGCGGGATCGCTTTGCCTTCGTTATTGATAACGAACATTTTTTCCAGCGCACTGATGTCCTGGGTATAGCGCGGATCCACTTCCATCACCACTTTATACTGGTTCATCGGCTGGTAAATGGTCGAGATTTGCCGCTGACCGAAGGCGTTATTTAACAGACTGTTGGCGGCTTGTACGTCGATTCCCAGCCGTGCCATGGTGTCACGGTCGTAAACCAGATTCATCTCCGCGCCGTTATCCTGCTGATCGGAGTTCACGTCCGCCAGTTCCGGCAACGTCGCCAGTTTTTTGCGGATTTTCGGCTCCCATTCGCGCAGTGCCGCCAGGTCGTCGGATAACAACGTGTACTGGTAGCTGGCGTTCGACTGACGCCCACCAACGCGAATATCCTGTACCGCCATCAGGAACAGATTCGCCCCCGGTTCTTTCGCCAGTTTTACGCGCAGACGGTCGATAATTTGCTGCGCCGTTTCGCTGCGTTCGTCGCGTGGCTTGAGGGTGATAAACATCATCCCGCTGTTCACTCGCGAACCGCCTGTAAAGCCGGTGACATTATCCACTGCCGGATCGTCACGGATAATTTTCATGAAATCCTGCAACTTACCGCGCATCGCCTGAAACGAAATACTCTGATCCGCCTGAATCCCGCCCATCAACACGCCAGTGTCCTGCTCCGGGAAGAAGGTTTTCGGGATCGAGATATACAGCCAGATATTCAGCGCAATGGTGCCAAGCAGCACCACGCCCACCAGACGGGTATGATTGAGCACCCATTTCAGTGACTTGCCGTAGCCTTGTTGCAGGGCTACCAACATGCGACCAAAACCACGCAGTCGCTTTTGCTCGCGCGGCTTGCTGGCTTTCGGCATCCAGCCACACATCATTGGCGTTAATGTCAGAGAAACCAGTAACGAAATACCAATGGCGACAGAAAGCGTCACGGCAAACTCGCGTAACAGTCGGCCCGGCAATCCGCCCATCAACAGCAGCGGCAGGAACACCGCCACCAGTGACAGACTCATCGACAGCACCGTAAAACCGACTTCGCGAGTACCTTGCAGTGCGGCTTGCAACGGTTTCATTCCCGCTTCCAGATGACGGGCAATGTTTTCCAGCACCACGATGGCGTCATCCACCACGAAACCAGTAGCGATGGTGAGCGCCATTAACGAAAGGTTATTGAGACTGAATCCGCACAGGTACATCGCCGCAAACGTACCAATCAGCGAAACCGGCACCGAAACGGCGGGAATAATAGTGGCGCGACCCGAGCGCAGGAATAAAAACACCACCAGAATCACCAGCGCCACCGAGATAATCAGCGTTTGCTCGACTTCTTCCAGCGAGGAGCGAATGGTGGGGGAGCGATCCTGGGCAATTTGCAGATCAATCGCCGCCGGAATGGTTTCCTGCAACTCCGGTAATTTTGCCCGGATGCTGTCAACCGTCTGGATAATATTGGCTTCCGGCAGCTTGCGGATCATCAGCAAAATAGCCGGTTTGGCATTGGTCATCCCGGCGTTACGTACATCCTGTACAGAGTCGGTCACTGTCGCCACATCGCCCAGACGAACCGCGCCGCCGTTGTTGTAATGAATAATCAGCGGCTGATATTCGGCGGCGGTTTTTAGCTCATCATTGGTCTGGATCTGCCAGCGGTGAGTGCCATCTTCCAGCGCCCCCTGCGGTTTACGCACGTTGGCATTGCTGATGGCAGTGCGTACGTCGTCCAGCGAGACGCCCTGATTAAACAGCGCCTGCGGATTCAGCCCGACGCGTACGGCGGGCAGTGAGCTGCCTCCGACATCGACATCACCAACACCGTCGATTTGCGAAATCGTCGGAGCCAGCTGCGTCGAGGCGAAATCGTACAGTTCACCCTGCGAATAAGTATCGGACGTCAGCGTGAGGATCATAATTGGCGCATCCGACGGGTTCGCTTTGCGATAGGTCGGGCGGCTGGGCATCCCACTGGGCAGCAAACTTTGTGCAGCGTTGATCGCCGCCTGCACATCACGCGCTGCGCCGTTGATATCCCGGTCAAAATCAAACTGCAAAATAATACGCGTGCTGCCGAGCGAACTGCTGGAGGTCATTTCACTGACTCCGGCAATGCGCCCAAGTGAGCGCTCCAGCGGCGTGGCAACGGAAGACGCCATTGTTTCTGGTGACGCACCGGGCAGCGAGGCGCTGACCATAATCACCGGAAAATCGACCTGCGGCAGCGGGGCGACCGGCAGCATACGGAAGCCCAGTATGCCGCACAGGGTAATGGCAACCGACAGTAAAATCGTCGCCACCGGACGGTAAATGAAGAGGGCAAAAAACTTCACTTACGCCTCCTCTTCATGACGGGCAAAGCGGCTTTTGGTCCACAATGCCAGGCGGTCGAACAGCAGATAAATCACCGGCGTGGTGAACAGCGTCAGCACCTGGCTGACAATCAGGCCGCCGACCATGCCGATACCTAACGGACGACGCAGTTCCGCGCCGACCCCGGTACTCAACATCAGCGGCAGCGCGCCAAGCAGAGCCGCCAGGGTGGTCATCAGGATCGGACGAAAACGCAACAGACAAGCCTGGTAGATTGCCTCGCGCGGCGACATGCCTTGCTCGCGCTCGGCAGCCAGCGCGAAGTCGATCATCATGATGGCGTTCTTCTTCACGATACCGATCAGCAAAATAATGCCGATAATCGCAATCACATCCAGTTCGCTACCAGCAATCAGCAACGCCAGCAGTGCGCCAACCCCTGCGGTGGGTAGCGTCGAGAGAATGGTGATCGGGTGAATAAAGCTCTCGTACAGAATGCCGAGCACGATATACATCGCCACCACCGCCGCGACAATCAGCCAGACAGTGCTGCCCAGCGCCGACTGGAAGGCGAGGGTGCTGCCCTGGAGTTGCGTGGTGATATCCACCGGCAGATTCAGCGTCTTCTCGGTGTCCATAATCGCCTGCACCGCATCACCCAGCGAATAGTTATCCGGCACGTTAAAGGAGATGGTCGTTACCGGGAACTGATCCAGATGGTTGATGGAGAGCGGCGCAAAACGCTGCTCAATTTTGGCAATTGAGCTTAGCGGCACCACGCCACCGTCGCTGCTGGTCAGGCGAATGGTATCCAGCGCCGCGAGGCCTGGGGTATTTTCGGTGTTGTGTTCCAGCACCACGCGATACTGGTTAGCCTGAGTATAAATAGTGGAAATCAGCCGCTGACCAAACGCGTTGTACAGGGCGTTATCGACATCCGCCATGCTGATCCCCAGACGGCTGGCGCTGTCGCGATCAACATTGACATACGCCACCAGCCCTTTGTCCTGCCAGTCGCTGGAGACATCAGAAAGCTGTGGCAGTTGCTGGAGTTTTTCCATCAACTCTGGCACCCAGGTACTGAGCGCATCCAGTGAGGTGGCCTGCAAGGTAAACTGGTACTGGGTGCGGCTGACCTGAGTATCGATGGTCAGGTCCTGCGTTGGTTGCAGGAAGAGATCGACGCCCGGCACTTTATCCACCGCCGTTTGCAGACGGGCGATGACTTTTTGCACCCGATCATCACGTTCATCCAGCGGTTTGAGGTTGATCTGCAAACGCGCACTGTTCAGCGACGGGTTAGTGCCATCAACGCCAACAAATGAGGTCAGACTTTGCACTGCCGGATCCTGCAAAATCACGTCCGCGACCTGGCGTTGCCGCTGGGCCATATTGGCAAAGGAGCTGGATTGCGGTGCCTGCAAAGTGCCCTGAATAATGCCGTTGTCCTGTACCGGGAAGAAACCTTTCGGAATGAACACCCACAGCAGCACGCTAAGCAGCAGCGTGCTGAGTGCCACGCTTAAGGTCAGCCACGGATGATTCAGCACTTTCGCCAGTCCACGACCATAGGCGGCGATTATCCTGTCGAACATTTTTTCCGAGGCACGGGAGAAGCGGTTCTGTTTACGCAACGACTCCTGGCTGAGCATCCGCGCGCACATCATCGGTGTCAGGGTCAGCGACACCACCGCTGAGATCAAAATCGCTACCGCCAGGGTAATAGCAAATTCGCGGAACAGTCGCCCGACGATATCGCCCATAAACAGCAGTGGGATCAACACCGCAATCAGCGAGAAGGTCAGCGAGATAATGGTAAAGCCGATTTCACCTGCGCCCTTGAGCGCCGCCGCCAACGGTTTTTCGCCTTTTTCGATATAGCGGGAAATATTTTCGATCACCACGATGGCGTCATCGACCACGAACCCGGTGGCGATAGTTAACGCCATCAGCGTCAGGTTATTGATTGAAAAATCGAGAAACACCATGACCGCGAAGGTGCCGATTAACGACAGCGGCACTGCGAAGCCGGGAATGATGGTCGCCGGAATATTGCGCAAAAACAGGTAGATAATCATGACTACCAGCGCGATAGCCATCATCAATTCAAACTGGGTATCGTTGACCGATGCGCGGATATTGGTGGTGCGATCGGAAAGCACTGTTACCTTCACCGATTTCGGCAGACTCTCGGTGAGCTGTGGCAGCATCTGCCGGATGCTGTCGGCGGTGGAGATAATGTTAGCACCGGGCTGGCGCTGAACATTCATCACAATGGCCTGTTCTTTGTTCGCCCATGCGCCAAGCCAGCTGTTTTCTGCACCTTGCTCTACGGTTGCGACATCGCCAAGACGAATCGGCGCGCCGTTCTGGTAGGCGATGATTAGCTGGCGATACTCTTCGGCGGATTGCATCTGGTCGTTCGCGGAAAGCGTGACCGCACGGGAAGGGCCGTCGAGGCTACCTTTTGCCGAGTTAACGTTAGCGCCGGTAATGGCGGTGCGCACGGTTTCGCTGGTCAGGCCGAGGGCGGCAATCGCCTGAGCGTTAAGTTTGACGCGAACAGCCGGACGCTGACCGCCGGAAAGCGTCACCAGGCCGACGCCGGAAATCTGCGAGATTTTCTGCGCGACGCGGGTTTCCACCATATCTTCCACTTGCGTCATCGGCATGGCGGTTGAGGTGACGGCGAGCGTCATGATCGGCGGATCTGCCGGGTTCACTTTGCTGTAAACCGGCGGGTTAGGCAGATCGCTCGGTAGCAGGTTAGTGGCGGCGTTAATCGCGGCCTGCACTTCCTGCTCGGCGACATCGAGCGGTAATGTTAGCTGGAACTGTAAGGTGATAACTGACGCACCGCCGGAACTTTGCGACGACATCTGTTTCAGGCCAGACATCTGCCCGAACTGGCGCTCGAGCGGCGCGGTAACGGCAGAGGTCATGACATCCGGGCTTGCACCTGGGTAAAGCGTGACTACCTGAATGGTCGGATAGTCCACTTCCGGCAGCGCCGAAACGGGCAGGGCGCGATAACCGATAATCCCGGCGAGTAAGATCGCCACCATCAGCAGCGTGGTGGCGACAGGACGCATAATAAACAGGCGAGACGGGCCGCCTGTGCTGCTCGGGGGTAACACCTGCATCAGGAGCGTGCTCCTTTTTTCGCGTATTCGCGGCTGGTGGCTTTCTCTTCTGGAGTGGTGGCGCTCTGGGCTTCCACCACTTCCACTTTCGCCCCTTCGGTCAGGCGATCAATGCCGTCTGTCACCACGCGATCGCCCGCAGAAATACCTGCACGGATCACCACTTTCTGACTGTCCTGAATGCCCGGCGTCACCAGATGTTTGCTGACCTTGTTTTCACTATTCAGCACCCAGACAAAATGGCCTTCATTGCCCATTTGCAGGGCGGCTGATGGGATCACTACGGCGTTTTGTTCGGTGTCGACTAACATGCGCGCGTTAACAAACTGATTGGGAAACAGCGCATCATCCTGATTATTAAAGCGTGCTTTCACTTTAATCGTACCGGTTGTGGCATCGATTTGGTTATCGAGGCTTAACAGCGTGCCTTCACTTAATTTCTTCGAGTTGGTGCGATCCCAGGCTTCTACCACCAGCGGTTTTCCGGCTTTCTGCGCCTGCACGACGGTAGCGATATCGCTTTCCGGCAGGGTAAAGAGCAAATCGATAGGATGCGTCTGGGTGATCACCACGATCCCGGTGGTATCACCACTGGAGATTTGGTTACCAACATCAACCTGCTTGAGACCAACGCGACCATCGACTGGTGCGGTGATGCGGCTCCAGTCGAGTTGCAGCTGCGCGCTGGCGACGCTTGCTTCATCAGCCTTAATGGTGCCTTCGGTTTCACTGACCAGCGCCTGTTGGGCATCCAGCTCCTGACGGGATACGAGATTGGTTTTTGCCAGTTGCTGATAACGCGCCAGGTCACGGCGGGCGTTAGCAAGCGTGGCTTTATCTTTTGCCAGTTGGCCCTGGGCTTGTGCTAATGCAACTTTGAACTGGCTGGGGTCAATTTCTGCCAGTAAATCGCCTGCTTTGACCTGCTGGCCTTCCTGGAAATGTAACGCCATCAGTTGACCGTCCACGCGGCTGCGCACCGTAACAGTATTAGCGGCGGTAATGGTGCCAAGCCCGGTGAGGTAACGCGGAACTGCCTGTTCTACGGCGGTCGCCGCCTGAACCGGGGCTAATGGGCCGGAACGCATACCACGGCGACCACTCGCTGGCGATTGCTGCGCTTGTTTCGTCGCCCCTGGGGCTGCACTCCGGGAGTCATTGCGGCCTTGCCAGAACCAGAATGCGGCGATGGCGGCGATAACCACCACGATTACGATTACCCAACGGGATTTATAACTGCCTTTCATCGTTAAGAGTTTCTCTTCCTGAAACGTTTCGCGGAATGATACTAGTGTAGCCAGCCAATAAGGGAGAAAAATGGAGGAATTATGAAACACTGTCTGGAATCGTCTGAATGACGGGCACATTTGCGAGCACGCATCCAGTAATAACACAGGAAACTATTTTATCTACGCGTTAGCGATAGACTGCTTGCATGGCGAAAGGAGGTAAGCCGCAGATTTCAGCCGGATGCTGAAACGGGAAAGCCCCTCCCGAGGAAGGGGCCTTAAATAAGGAAAGGGTCATGATGAAGCTACTCATCATCGTGGTGCTCTTAGTCATAAGCTTCCCCGCTTACTAAGACTACCAGGGCGGGGGAAACCCCGCTCTACCCTCACTCCTGAAAGTATGCCTTCACGATAAGATTGTCAATCCGCAGGCTTTGTAGTCTGCGATCCTGCCAGCAAATATTCTTTGCGAGTCGTTACGCAATAATCACACTTGAAACTATTTTATCCGCAAGTCAACGATAGACTGCATTCAGGGCGAAAGGAGGTAAGCCGATGATTTCAGCGGGACGCTGAAACGGGAAAGCCTCTCCCGGAGAAGAGGGCTTTTAATAAGGAAAGGGTTATGATGAAGCACGTCATCATACTGGTGATACTCTTAGTGATTAGCTTCCAGGCTTACTAAGAACACCAGGGGGAGGGGGAAACCTCTCCCTAACCCTCACTCCTGAAATTATGTCACTCCGCCCTTAGTGTCAATCGACGGCTCTCCGTTCTTGCGAGGCGAATAGCAAAATTTTCTGCGCCGCCGGGCCTAATTCTGAAAGTTTCTTCGTTTGCTCTTATTTCATTATTGCAGTCGGTATGATACCGGACCTCGATAATTCTCTAAGAAAGGATTTCTTATGAGCGAACAAATCACGTTTGCCACCAGCGATTTTGCCAGTAACCCGGAACCACGTTGCCCCTGCATTTTGCTGCTGGATGTTTCTGGTTCTATGAACGGTAGACCTATTAATGAACTTAACGCCGGATTGGTTACCTTTCGTGATGAACTGCTTGCTGATCCGCTGGCTTTAAAAAGAGTGGAACTCGGCATTGTGACGTTCGGCCCGGTGCATGTGGAACAACTCTTTACCAGCGCCGCTAATTTTTTTCCGCCCATCCTGTTTGCCCAGGGCGATACACCAATGGGTGCGGCCATTACCAAAGCCCTGGATATGGTAGAGGAGCGGAAACGTGAGTATCGTGCAAATGGTATTTCGTATTATCGCCCGTGGATTTTCCTGATTACCGATGGTGCACCAACCGATGAGTGGCAGGCTGCAGCCAACAAAGTGTTTCGGGGGGAAGAAGATAAAAGGTTTGCTTTCTTTTCCATCGGTGTTCAGGGGGCGGATATGAAGACGCTGGCACAAATTAGCGTTCGTCAGCCTTTGCCTCTGCAAGGATTACAATTCCGTGAACTGTTTAGCTGGTTATCCAGTTCGCTGCGTTCGGTTTCCCGCTCCACGCCGGGAACGGAAGTTGTGCTGGAAGCGCCAAAAGGCTGGACGTCAGTGTGAGCTGGCGTCTGGTCTATGCATCAACCGTTGGAACGTCGCACATCAGCGCGGACTTGCCTTGTCAGGATGCCTGCCAGATGCAGATTGCCTGGTTAAATGACCAGCAGCCATTATTGTCGGTATTTGTCGCTGATGGCGCAGGCAGTGTCTCGCAGGGTGGCGAAGGCGCGATGCTCGCCGTCAATGAAGCGATGGCTTATATGTCGCAAAAAGTGCAGGGCGGGGAATTGGGGCTTAATGATGTCCTCGCCACAAATATGGTACTGACCATTCGTCAACGACTTTTTGCCGAGGCGGAAGCCAAAGAATTAGCGGTTCGCGATTTTGCCTGCACATTTCTGGGACTGATTTCATCGCCTGACGGCACCTTGATTATGCAGATTGGCGATGGCGGCGTGGTGGTAGATTTGGGTCACGGTCTGCAATTGCCTCTCACGCCGATGGCGGGTGAATATGCCAACATGACGCACTTCATTACCGACGAAGATGCCGTTTCCAGACTGGAAACTTTCACCAGCACTGGGCGTGCGCACAAAGTTGCAGCATTTACGGATGGTATCCAGCGACTGGCGTTAAATATGCTGGATAATTCTCCTCATGTGCCTTTCTTTACCCCGTTTTTCAATGGACTGGCGGCAGCAACGCAGGAACAACTCGATTTATTACCTGAATTGTTAAAGCAGTTTTTGTCCAGCCCGGCGGTAAACGAGCGTACGGATGATGATAAAACGTTGGCACTGGCGCTGTGGGCAGAGTGAGTTTCTCATGGCGGTTGAAGACAACAATTCAACCGCCAGTTTAAACAATAAATATAACGGCTGATTAGCGAACTAATTTTGCTCTTAGCTCGTCGGCTTCTTCTTTTGGATAGGTGACCAATAAAGGATCAATGGTATAACCGCCGTAAATTTTATCCCCGCGCGTATACATCCAGTCTGAAATATCTTCTTTCTTGATTTTCCACTCCTGGCCATATTCTACGTTTGTAACAATACCAGGGTCATTGCTGATTACGCCAATAAACATGCCGTTAGAATAAGTGACATCCGTAAGCCAGAAATGCTCGGTTCTTCCGTGATCGGTTATCGGGGCTTTGACTGCGAAAGTATCGGCATCTTTTTTATTCATAACCTCGATGAATTTATCGGTTTCTTTCCGCGCATGTTTAATCGCGTCAGACATCGCTTGTTTATCATAACCTCCCGTCACTAACGTATCCGAAACTTCACTAAAGCCCGCGGTAGTAAAAAATAGCAGACTCAACATAAGTAATATCTTTTTCATTTTTTCTCCAGAATCCCTTTGTAGTCAAAGTTAGCAAAAACCTGTGGAAGTTAATCATTATCAGGCCGAAATTGAATTGTATCCTGATA
>ERZ1034626.1017-NODE-1017-length-19551-cov-46.654493_pt1 | contig 19551 bp, 20 predicted proteins | sample MGYA00520652_ERZ1034626 | MGnify/ENA primary metagenome ERZ1034626 (study PRJEB33766, sample SAMN09781765) | gut metagenome | biome: gut microbiome | host: Homo sapiens | place: Madagascar | study: EMG produced TPA metagenomics assembly of the PRJNA485056 data... | reverse complement strand
CGGGAGACCTGGGCCTGGGAGATGCCGATCATGTCGGCGACCTCGGTCTGGGTCTTACCTTCGAAAAAGCGCAGAGAGATGATATGACGCTCTCTGTCGTTCAGACGTTTCATGGCTTCACTGAGGGAGAGATGTTCCACCCACGTCTCTTCCTTATTTTTTTTATCACTGATCTGGTCCATGACATAGAGGGTGTCGCCGCCGTCGGTATAGACCGGTTCGTAGAGACTCATGGGGTTCTGCATGGCATCTAAGGCATAGACGATGTCTTCCTTGGAGATACCCACCTCCGCGGCGATCTCTTCCACGGTAGGCTCCTTCAGATTTTTTCTCGTCAGTGTATCTCTGGCGTAGATTGCCTTATAGGCGGTATCCTTCAGAGAGCGTGATACGCGAATGCTGTTGTTATCCCGTAAGAATCTGCGGATCTCCCCGATGATCATGGGAACCGCATAGGTAGAGAACTTCACACCCAGAGTAGCGTCGAAATTGTCGATGGCTTTGATGAGACCGATGCATCCGATCTGGAACAGATCATCCACATTCTCCACACTGCTTGAAAAACGTTTGATCACACTTAGGACCAGACGTAAATTCCCTTCGATATAGGTCTCTCGGGCAGCGGTATCTCCTTCGCGGATCTTCGCAAATAAAGCATCCTTGTCTGCCGCCTTTAACAAAGGCAGTTTTGCTGTATTGACGCCGCAGATTTCCACTTTTCCCTGTACCATAGAGACCTCCCGATTACTGAATTTTGTGATAACAACAGTATTCACAGGACTGTGGGAGGATATACTTTGTCGGTAGAATTTCCAGTATTTGCCGAACAAACGGATGGGAAAGGCATATATTATATATTATAGAAAGAAAGCAGGAGTACGCATATGCTTTTTTCCGAATTAAAATGCAAAGATGTGATCAATGTCAGAGACTGTAAAAAGCTGGGGCATGTCTGTGATCTGGAGTTCGATGAGTGCAGCGGATGCATCTGTAAGATCATGGTGCCGGGTGGAAACCAGTGGCTGGGATTCCTGCGCTGTGAGCCCAATATTGTCATTCCTTACAAGGACATCCGGCAGATCGGTCCGGACATAATTTTAGTTGACATTAACTGCTGATTCTCTTATAATATCCGTATAAATAACACGTGGTTTTTAAGAGGAGGATGCCTATGAAATGTCCGTTCTGCAGCCATGAAAATACCAGAGTGATCGATTCGAGACCGGCGGAAGATAACAATTCCATTCGCCGTCGCCGTGTGTGTGATGAATGCGGCAAGCGATTCACCACTTACGAAAAGATCGAAACGATTCCGTTGATCATTATTAAAAAGGACAATAACAGAGAGGCCTATGACCGTGCCAAGATCGAAGCAGGAGTACTCAGGGCCTGCCATAAACGTCCGGTCAGCGCACAACAGATCACGACGTTGGTGGACGAGGTGGAGAACGAGATCTTCAACCGGGAGGAACGTGAGATCCCAAGCGGAACCATCGGTGAACTTGTGATGAACAAGCTGAAGGATCTGGATGCGGTAGCTTATGTAAGATTTGCTTCCGTATATCGGGAGTTCAAGGACGTGAACACCTTTATGGATGAATTAAAGAGTGTCCTGAATGACAAGAATCACAATTGATTTCCGGAAGACTTAAGTTTTCGTAAAAACAGTCGATATTATAACTGAATAATACGGCCAGATAAAGATAGAATTTCGCATGGCATGTGCGATAATGAAAAAGGATAAGCAAGACGGTATTTACAGAATAAGATGAATAAGATTACCGGGAAACAGATACCTCCGCCAATCCGGCGCAAGCCGGATGACGGAGGCTTTTTTTAATTTTTTCGGAAGAAGCGATACAAACAGAAAAAATAGATTCCGGCAAGAACCAGCTGGCTGACCAGAATCCCCCACAGATATCCCTGCATACCGATCAAGGGAATGGCCAAAAATACGAACAACAGCCGGATCAGAAGGCAGACCACGTTGGAGAAAAAGATCCGTCCCGCCATGCCAAGACCCTGCAAAATGCTGGAGAGAGTGGTATCCAGATACAGAAAGGGACAGATGAAGCCCAGAGTCACGATAAAATGACCGGCCAGTTCACTGTGGAACAGTTCCGTTCCCATCCAGTCACCCAGAAACAGAAAACCGCACAGACAACAGGCACCCATGAGACTGCAATATTTTACGGTGCGCAGTGTGTCACATAAGACGGCTCCACGGTCTCCTCTGGCATGATTTTCGGAGATGGTGGGAAGGAGAAGCACCGCCACGGAGCCGGTAAGGGCATTAGGAAAAAAGATCATGGGCATGGCCATGCCGGTAAGGACGCCGTATACACTTAAGGCTGTGGTGGTATCATAACCATAGAGCAGAAGCTTCTGGGGAATGGAGACGGCTTCGATACTCTGTAAAATATTCAGAACGATACGGTTAGCGGTCAGAGGCAGTGCCATACCAAGCAGATTCCGGTAGACCGGAACAGAAGGAAAGATATTCCGCACGGAAAGAATACTACTGCCCGGATACAGATGTATGTATAGGCAGATCAGAGCGATCAGCATGGAAAAGATCTCGCCCACGGTGAGACCAAGAACCGCGGCATTGATGGAGGGAGTACGTCCTTCTGCCAGATCGGCTCCGGTGACGAGAAAGACGCAGCCGACTCTTGCAAGCTGTTCTAAAAGCTGTGTAAGAGCAGGTACGGAAGCTTTCTTTTTCCCATAGAAATAACCGTTGATGCAGGCGTGCAGCGCGGCAAAGGGGACAGAGAAGGACAGGATCCGCAGCATGGGTACGGTACGTGGGTCTTTTAACAGAAAAGTACCGATGGGATCCGAAGAGAAAAACAAAATGGCATTTGTTACAAGAGACAGGGGTAAGGTGATACTGATCCCGGCCAGTAGCGGCTTTAAATTCCCGGAAGGGTGCTTGGCGCTATCCGCTGCCACATATTTCGAGATGGCAGTCTGGTAACCTGCGGCAGTCAGGGAAAAGGAAAGAGACAGCGCCGGACTGAGCAGCTGATAGATGCCCATTCCCTCTTCACCGAAGAGCCTGGACAGATAGATACGGTAGAAAAATCCAATGACACGGGTGATGAGGCCGGTTGCAGTCAGGATCATAGTACCGAAGATCAGGGGATGACGTTTGGCTTGTTTCATAAGCGGATTTTTGACCCTTTTTGGCTTAAAAGATCTTGCAAAAGTATATTCCGATGACCTTGTTGACAGAACAGTAAAGTGAATGCTATCATGAATAGCAGTAAAATGTGCATGATCAGTTACAAGATATGCAGAAATGAGGCAATATGATATATTTAGATAATGCAGCGACTACGAAAACAGCACCGGAGGTCGTAGATGCGATGCTCCCGTATTTCAGTGAATATTACGGCAATGCCAGCACCATCTACGGTTTGGGCGCCGAGAGTAAAAAGGCTATGGATCATGCCCGCCAGACCATCGCGGACAGCCTGGGAGCGAAGCCGGAAGAGATCTATTTTACCGCCGGCGGTTCTGAGTCCGACAACTGGGCATTAAAAGCCACCGCAGAAGCTTATGCTTCCAAGGGAAAACATATTATTACCACGAAGATCGAGCATCATGCCATTCTCCATACCTGTGAGTATCTGGAGAAGAGAGGTTTTGAGATCACCTATCTGAATGTGGACAGAGACGGGCTGATCAGCTTGGACGAGCTGAAAGCAGCCATCCGCCCCGATACCATTCTGATCAGCGTGATGTTTGCCAATAACGAGATCGGTACCATCGAGCCTATTGCCGAGATCGGAGAGATCGCGAAGGAGCACGGCGTATTGTTCCACACCGATGCGGTACAGGCGTATGCGCAGGTTCCCATCAACGTGGACGAGATGCATATTGACATGCTCAGTGCCAGCGGTCATAAATTAAACGGCCCCAAGGGCATCGGCTTTTTATATATCCGTAAAGGCGTAAAGATCCGTTCTTTTGTACACGGTGGAGCACAGGAGAGAAGCCGCAGAGCCGGTACAGAGAACATCCCCGGCATCGTGGGACTGGGGGCAGCCGTAGAGCGTGCCATGCGTATCATGGACAGTAAGACCCAGAGGGAGATCGAACTGCGTGATTATCTGATCGGACGTCTGGAGAACGAGATCCCCCATTGCTGGCTGAACGGTCACCGCACGAAGAGACTTCCGAATAATATCAATTTTTCCTTCCTGTTTATCGAGGGAGAATCCATGCTGATCATGCTGGATATGAAGGGAATCTGTGCTTCCAGCGGTTCCGCATGCACTTCCGGATCCTTAGATCCTTCCCATGTGCTGTTAGCCATCGGTTTAAAGCATGAGGAAGCCCACGGTTCCTTACGTCTGACATTGTCTGAGGATAGCACGAAGGAAGAGATGGATATCGTAGCGGAAGAAGTGAAGAAAATCGTACAGAGACTGCGGGATATGTCTCCTTTATATGAAGATTTTCTGAAAAATCAGAAGAACAACTAAGTAAGAAAGAAGTAAGAAAGAAGAGGATAACAGATACATGTACAGTGAAAAAGTAATGGATCACTTTCAGAATCCCAGAAATGTCGGGGAGATCGAGGATGCCAGTGGCGTAGGTACCGTGGGTAACGCCAAGTGCGGAGATATTATGAGAATGTTCCTGGACATTGACGAGAACGGGATCATCAGGGAAGCAAAGTTCAAGACTTTCGGCTGCGGTGCTGCCGTAGCTACCAGCTCCATGGCTACCGAACTGGTAAAGGGCAAGACCATCCAGGAAGCTTTGCAGGTAACGAACAAGGCGGTAATGGAGGCTCTGGACGGACTGCCTCCCGTAAAGGTACACTGCTCACTTTTGGCAGAGGAAGCCATCCATGCAGCCCTGTGGGATTATGCGGAGAAGAACCACATCACCATTGAAGGCCTGCAGAAGCCCAAGAACGATATCAGTGAGGGCGAAGAAGAGGAAGACTATTAAGATCTATGAAGAAAAAAGTAGTGGTTGGCATGTCCGGAGGCGTGGATTCCTCCGTGGCAGCCATGTTATTAAAAGAACAGGGCTATGATGTGATCGGTGTCACCATGCAGATCTGGCAGGACGAAGAGGAAGCAGCCAAGGAAGCTAATGGCGGATGCTGTGGACTGTCTGCGGTGGATGATGCCAGAAGAGTGGCACAGAGACTGGAGATTCCTTATTATGTCATGAACTTTAAAAAAGAGTTCAAGTGTCATGTCATGGATTATTTTGTGGACGAGTATTTAAGAGGGCATACACCGAATCCCTGCATCGCCTGCAACCGTTACGTGAAGTGGGAATCCCTGTTACAGAGGAGCTTAGAGATCGGTGCGGATTATATTGCCACGGGACATTATGCGCGGATCGACAGACTGCCAAACGGCCGTTTTGCTATCCGCAATTCCGTTACGGCGGCGAAGGACCAGACCTATGCGCTGTATAATCTGACCCAGGATCAACTTTCCCATACCCTGATGCCGGTGGGAGAATATACCAAGGACGAGATCCGTGTCCTGGCAGAGGAGGCTGGACTTCCGGTGGCACATAAGCCGGACAGTCAGGAAATCTGCTTTGTGCCGGATAATGATTATGCCTCCTTTATTGATAGAGAAGCCGGAGAAAAGGTGCCGGGACCGGGCAATTTTGTCACGGAGGACGGCAGGATACTGGGGCATCATAAGGGGATTACCCATTATACATTAGGACAGCGCAGAGGATTGGATCTCCCCATGGGAGAGAGGGTGTTTGTTACAGCCATCCGTCCCGAGACCAATGAGGTGGTGATCGGTTCCAATCAGGAACTTTTCACGGATAAAGTATTATGCGAAAATGTGAATTATATGGCAGTGGAGGATATCACAGAACCCGTCAGGGTACTGGCGAAGATCCGCTATAATCATAAGGGCGAGCATGGAACGCTTACAAAACAACCGGATGGCAGAGTACTCTGTACCTTCGATGCACCGGTGCGTGCCGCTACACCGGGACAGGCTATGGTGTTCTATCAGGGCGAGCATGTACTGGGCGGCGGGACCATTGTCCAGTAGGAAAACAGGGATCACTATTTTATATAGTGGTCCTATATTTTTATCATGGCATGTAACAACAACAGTGGGGGTGTGCATATAATGGAAGAAAGCATTTATAATTCACAGGAGAGACTATGGATTATCGATTTTCGTTTCAGAGACCTATGAGAAGAAACAGCTTCTGTTCCATGAAGGGAACGATCGTGGATCTGGTGCCGGCAGGACAGGGTGGCCGCAGAGCTGACGGATGTCTGTTATTTGCCGCTATCGAGGATACGGATGGCAATACGGTGAACTTTTTTATCAACCCCGATACCTATGTGGTGGATTTTACTACGTTGTCAGTGGGAATGATGGCAACCTTCTGGTATCGCAACGATGCGCCCATGCCCCTGATCTATCCGCCTCAGTATACAGCAGTGGTAGTGGCTGAAGAGAGAAGCGACCGGTATGTGGATGTGAGCTACTACAACAATTCCCTGGTCAATGAGGAGCAGACATTGCAGCTGAATCTGGATGGTACGGTGGATGTGCGTACTGTGAACAACCAGTATTTCCAGGCGAGTCCCGCGAACCATAATCTGGTGGTCATCTATTCCTCTTCCACGAGAAGTATTCCTGCCCAGACCACGCCGTCTACAGTGGTGGTACTGTGTGACAGAAGCTGTGGTTAGACAGACAAAAGAGGACAGTTGTAGTCCATAGACCTATTGAGATTTTTGCAAAAATGTTATACCATAAAACAATCCCCCATAGAATGATGTCGGGGGCAAAAGCCCCCGACTTTGATGCCTACGGATTGTTCCGTGCTACGCACTCCCACAATCCTACCCAATATTCGCATATCGTGGGATTATCATCCCACTTTTATGCTCATATCGGGGCGGGTTCCAAGGTCTTTCACCCACATATGAGCAAGCTCATGTGGGCTTAGACCTTGGAACCCTGGCATCATAGGATGTATTCATGGCAGTCTGTGAGGGGGAGATCACTTATGATTTTGGCAGGACGAAGGAGAAAAGAGAGCATTATGGGTAAGAAAAAGCAGATGCGTTCTGAAGTAAAAGGGAATGTGAAAAACAGTATAGGAAGAATTGCTTTTGCAGCATTGGCTGTGCTCTTGCAGATCGGCTGGATACTGGTATTAATGATCAAGCTGTATCAGTATTCTTCAGTGATCTCTCTGTTGACCGGTCTGTTTGCGCTGTTGGTGGCACTCAGGATTTATGGGAAACATACCAATGCCGCATTTAAGATGCCCTGGATCATTGTAATATTGGCATTTCCTGTATTTGGCCTGTGCATTTACGGATTGTTCGGGCATAAAGAGGCCATGCATAAAATCATCCGGAAATTCGAGGATGTGGATGCGCAACTGGTTCCTTTAAATCCCCAGGATGAAACAGTGACAGAGCGGCTGGAGGCGGAAGCTCCCATGGCTGCCAACCAGTGTTATTATATCCGGAAGTATGGTAATTATCCGGTGTATGATGCAACAGACGTGAAATTCTATCCGGAAGCTTATCTGGGATACGAGGAACAGCTTAAGGAACTGGAGAAGGCAAAGCACTTTATATTCCTGGAATATCATGCCATAGAGGAGGCGGAAGCTTTTGCACGGCTGAAGGATGTATTGGCAAGAAAGGCTGCCGAGGGCGTGGAAGTCCGTATCCTGTACGACGATGTGGGCTGTATCGGCTTTCTGGATAAAAGCTTTATTGACCGCATGAATGCTATCGGTGTACAGTGCCGGGTATTCAATTATGTGGTGCCGTTCTTAAATATTTTCATGAATAACCGTGATCATCGCAAGATCATGATCATTGACGGAAAAGTCGGTTTTACCGGTGGATATAATCTGGCGGATGAGTATTTTAACATCACGCATCCTTACGGCTACTGGAAGGATACCGGAGTGAAGCTGACCGGCAGAGCGGTACAGAGTTTTACCATGATGTTTTTGGAAATGTGGAATGTTATGGGACAGGCCGATACCGATTATGAAAAATATCTGCAGGCATCACAGAATGGTACGGAAGACGGAAATGTGCAGAAGGCGTCCGGCTATGTACAGCCCTATGCGGATTCCCCTCTGGACGGAGAACCGGTGGGCGAGAATGTCTACCTGAACCTGATCAAGACGGCGAAAAAACGCCTCTATGTGGCAACTCCTTATCTGATCATCAGTGATGAGATGACGAGAGAACTGGGACTGGCAGCCAAACGGGGCGTGGATGTGCGCGTATTTACTCCTGGCATTCCGGATAAAAAAATCATTTACGGTGTGACCAGATCCTATTATTCCGGACTGGTGCGTCAGGGTGTGCGGATCTATGAATATACCCCGGGCTTTCTGCATGCGAAGCAGATGCTTTGCGATGAGGATACGGCGACCGTCGGTACCATCAATATGGATTACCGGAGCCTGTATCATCATTTTGAAAACGGTGTGTGGATGCACGGTTGTGATGCCATACGGGATATTGAGACAGATTTTGATAAGCTGTTACAGGATAGTGAGGAAGTCACCGATAAATACCGGGATGGAAGGAAAAATATGGCAGTGAGAGGCTGGCAGTGTATCATGCGGCTGATCGCACCGCTATTGTAACAGACATAATAACGGAAAGCTGGAGATCACGATGAAAATACTGGTCAGTGCCTGTCTGTTAGGCGAAAACTGTAAATATAACGGGAAAAATAATTACAGCGAGCGTGTGGTAAAATATCTGGAAGGACATGAGGTGATCCCGGTCTGCCCCGAGGTGCTGGGAGGACTTACAACACCCAGAGATCCGTCGGAGATCGTGGACGGTGTGGTCATAAACTGTAAAGGTGTAAATGTGGACAGGCAGTTTTGGAAAGGCGCGAAGGAGGCTCTGCGGATTGCCAAAGAGAATGGCATCGATCTGGCAATCTTACAGTCACGAAGTCCCAGCTGCGGTGTAAAGCAGATTTATGATGGAAGCTTTACCGGTAAACTCATTCCAGGACAGGGAGTATTTGCGCAACTGCTGGAAAAGAACAGTTTCCGGGTGATGGACTGTGAGGAAATATAATGGCAAAAATATTATTGTTTGGCGTGAGTACACAAAAAGACCGGGCTGTGCGTGTGGCAGCGGAGAAAATAGGTGTGGATGTGACGGCGGTGAACCGCAGGGACTATGGACAGAAGATCGGAACACTGGCGGAAATCAGCGGTTTTCATAAGAATGGAAAAATATATAATGGTCCTGATTTTGCAATGGAAATGCTGGTGTTTTCCGGAATGGATTCGCAACAGGTGGATGCATTCCTGGAAGAATATAAGGCAACCGGCTTACCACCGGTTGCCCTGAAAGCGATTGTGACACCGTATAATGTCTCATGGACAGCGGATGCGTTGCTTCGCGAGCTGATGAAGGAACACATTCAGCTTGGAGGATAGGGAATAAAGAAAATTACAGCTTGTGATATTCCGGGCTGCGTTTTTCATAGATCGTATAATATTTGAAACCGCACAGCTGCAGAATCTCGGAGGCCAGATCCAGGTAGGACCCCACATCCTGTGTCTTATGGGCATCGGTCCCCACAGTGATGATTTCACCGCCAAGCTCGTGATAGCGGCGCAGAATATCGGTACAGGGATGGGGCTGTCTGAGACCGTAGCGGAAGCTGCCGGTGTTTAATTCCAGACCTTTGCCGCTGTGAACCAACAGCTCCAGGATCGGATCGATGGCATCCTTATATTTGTCATAGGAATAATTTTTATCTTTGTTCGGCGCCACACGGACGATATAATCCAAGTGCCCTAAGACGTCATAATCGTCATGGCATTTCAGATTTTCCAGCGTCTCTGCAAAATAAGCACGGATGGCTTCCTCCTCGGAAGAAAACTTCTCGAAAAATTCCGGGTAGTAAGGATCCATTCCCCGGCACAGATGGGTGGAGCCGATGACGAAATCAAAGTCATAGGCGGAAGTAAAATCTTCGTCTTGGTCGGCCAGATGCGGCTGCAAGCCTAATTCCACACCGAAGAGAACCCGCATTTTCCCTTCGTATTTGGCGCGGCAGCGGAGGATGTCATACAAATAAGAATCTGTATTCAGCAAAAAAATACTGCCGGGACCTTCCTCAGTGCGTGGATAATCAAAATCGTTATGCTCGGTGAAACACATGGTTTCCAGTCCAAGAGTGATCCCTTTATCGATCATCTCCGGCATGGGAGCCTTTGAATCTCCGGAAAAAGAAGAGTGAAGATGACAATCTGCTTTGATAGACATATTTTTTATCCTTTCTGGTTATCATTCTGTTGTAAGTCATTTACAGGGTACAGTATAGCAAAAAACGCGGGAAAAACCATACCATTTCTAAACAAACTGTAAAATTTACCACAAAATCACAAATATTTTGCATTTACATCTTGAATTATAAAGAGGAATTAGGTAAAATGAATTTGCTGATAAAATTTTGACAATCTGTGAATCACAGTAAGTCAAAAGATATAAAATTAATATTTTAGGAGGAAACTAAAATGGCAGTAAGAGTAGCAATTAATGGTTTCGGCCGTATCGGTCGTCTTGCATTCAGACAGATGTTCGATGCAGAAGGATATGAAGTAGTAGCAATCAACGATTTAACCAGCCCTAAGATGCTGGCACATCTGTTGAAGTATGATTCTTCTCAGGGTGTTTACAAGTATGCAAGCACCGTTGAGGCTGGCGAGGACAGCATCACCGTTAACGGCAAGACCATCACCATCTACAAAGAGGCTGACGCAAGCAAGCTTCCCTGGGGTGAATTAAAGGTTGATGTAGTTCTGGAGTGTACCGGATTCTACACCTCTAAGGAGAAGGCTTCCGCACATATCACTGCCGGTGCCCGTAAAGTTGTTATTTCTGCTCCCGCAGGTAACGACCTTCCTACCATCGTATACAATGTTAACCACAAGACCCTGAAGCCCGAAGATACCGTTATCTCCGCAGCTTCCTGCACCACCAACTGCTTAGCACCTATGGCTAAGGCTCTGAACGATTGCAGACCTATCATGAGCGGTATCATGACCACTGTTCACGCTTATACCGGTGACCAGATGATCCTTGACGGACCTCAGAGAAAGGGCGATCTGAGAAGAAGCCGTGCAGGCGCTTGCAACATCGTTCCCAACTCTACCGGTGCAGCTAAGGCAATCGGCCTGGTAATTCCCGAACTGAACGGCAAGCTGATCGGCTCCGCTCAGCGTGTTCCGACCCCTACCGGTTCTACCACCATTCTGGTAGCAGTAGTTAAGGGCGCTGTAACCAAGGAAGAGATCAACGCAGCAATGAAGGCTGCTTCTACCGAGTCTTTCGGTTACAACACCGATGAGATCGTATCTTCCGATATCGTAGGCAGCACCTACGGTTCCATCTTCGATGCAACTCAGACCATGGTTGCTCCTATGGAAGATGGCAATACTCAGGTACAGGTTGTATCCTGGTATGACAACGAGAACAGCTACACCTCTCAGATGGTTCGTACCATCAAGTACTTCAGCGAGTTAGCATAAGCCGACAGGCGTTAACGCGTAAAGACCTATCAGGGTCCGGTCTTACAAGGACCGGGCCCTTTTTAGATACTAAAATAATTGGAGGTTAATACCATGGGATTAAATAAGAAATCTGTAGATGACATTAACGCAAAGGGAAAGAGAGTCCTGGTAAGATGCGATTTTAACGTTCCCTTAAAGAACGGTGAGATCACTGACGATACCCGTATCGTTGCAGCTCTTCCTACTATCAAGAAGCTGATCAATGATGGCGGCAAGGTAATTCTGTGCTCTCATCTGGGCAAGGTAAAGAACGGTCCTAACGAAGGCGAATCTCTGGCACCCGTTGCCAAGAGACTGTCCGAGAAGCTGGGCAAAGAGGTTACTTTCGTAGCTGACTATAATGTAACCGGCGAAGCAGCTACCAAGGCTGTTGAGAATATGAAGGAAGGCGACGTTGTTCTGCTTCAGAATACCCGTTTCCGTGGCGCAGAAGAGACCAAGAACGGTGAGAAATTCAGCAAAGAGCTGGCTGACCTGGCTGATCTGTATGTATGTGATGCATTCGGCTCTTCTCACAGAGCACATGCTTCCGTAGCAGGCGTTACCAAGTTCATCACCGCTAAGGGTGGTCAGAACGTAGTAGGTTACCTGATGGAGAAGGAGATCAACTTCTTAGGTAAGGCTGTAGAAGATCCCGTAAGACCTTTCGTAGCTATCCTGGGTGGTGCAAAGGTTGCAGACAAGCTGAACGTTATCTCCAACCTGTTAGAGAAGTGTGATACCCTGATCATCGGTGGTGGTATGGCTTACACCTTCTTAAAGGCAAAGGGATATGAAATCGGTAAGTCTCTGGTAGATGATACCAAGATCGACTACTGTAAGGAAATGATGGAAAAGGCTGAGAAGCTGGGCAAGAAGCTGTTACTGCCTGTTGATTCCGTAACCATCGCTGATTTCCCTAACCCGATCGATGCTCCTGTTGAGGTTCAGGTATATGATGTTACCAACATGCCCGCAGACAGAGAGGGATGCGATATCGGACCCAAGACCGCAGCGCTGTATGCTGAGTCTGTTAAGACCGCTAAGACCGTTGTATGGAACGGACCTATGGGCGTATTCGAGAATCCTACCCTGGCAGCAGGTACCATCGCTGTAGCGAAGGCTCTGGCTGAGACCGATGCAACTACCATTATCGGTGGTGGTGACTCCGCAGCAGCTGTTAACCAGCTTGGTTTTGCTGACAAGATGAGCCACATCTCTACCGGTGGCGGAGCTTCCCTGGAGTTCCTGGAAGGCAAAGAGCTTCCCGGAGTTGCCGCAGCAGACGACAAATAAGTAGCTGTTGTGAGGGCAACGCCGTGTGTGGCAGCAGCAGACGATAAGACAGAATAAAGAACTACTAAGGCGTCATAGTACGCCGCCTAAGTAGTTCTAAGTTATTCTGAGGAGAATGCCAAAGGCATTCTCCGATATACGATAAGAACGATAAAAAATAAGAGGTGTATGGTTATGGCAAGAAAGAAGATCATTGCCGGCAACTGGAAGATGAACATGACTCCCAGCCAGGCAGTAGAACTGATCAATACTTTAAAGCCCCTCGTAGCAAATGATGAAGTAGACGTACTTCTGTGCGTTCCTGCAATCGACATCATTCCCGCTATGGAGGCAGCAAAGGGTTCCAATATCATGATTGGTGCCGAAAATATGTACTTCGAGGAGAAGGGTGCTTTCACCGGCGAGATTTCTCCCGCAATGTTAGATGATGCAGGTGTGAAGTATGTGATCATCGGTCACTCCGAGAGAAGAGAGTACTTTGCAGAGACTGACGAGACCGTGAACAAGAAAGTCCTCAAGGCTTTCGAGCATGGTATTACTCCCATCATCTGCTGTGGTGAGACTCTGACGCAGAGAGAGCAGGGGGTTACCATCGACTTCATCCGTCAGCAGATCAAGATCGCATTCCTGAATGTAACTGCTGCACAGGCAGCAACCGCTGTGATCGCATACGAGCCCATCTGGGCAATCGGTACCGGCAAGGTAGCTACTACCGAGCAGGCACAGGAAGTATGTAAGGCAATCCGTGAGTGCATCGCTGAGATCTATGATGATGCAACCGCTGCAGCTATCCGTATCCAGTACGGCGGATCCGTATCTGCTTCCAGCGCTCCCGAACTGTTTGCACAGGCAGACATCGACGGTGGTCTGGTAGGCGGCGCTTCCCTGAAGGCTGATTTTGGACAGATTGTTTGTTATAACAAATAATTCTTAGAAAATAAGAATAATACTTGCAACGAAGAGACTACTATGCTATGTTAGATACAAAGCATAGTAGTTTTCTTTTTGGCAAATCTGGTATATCTGACAAGTCGGAAAATCGTGCTTTTTCAATAAGATCCAACATTCTAGAAGCAGGAGATTCTGACCTGACGTATTCCCAATGTAATTTTTGCATAGTGTTAAATACGTTTGTACGTAAATGCCGTGTATGCTGTTACAGACATTTTTGTCGGAATCTCCTATCATACTACCAAGGAGGTAATACATGGGAGAAGCAGCAGTAGTCATGCAGGAGTACCTGGGGGATGCGTACCGGTTCGCGGATCTGTTCAATGTTGTATTTTTTCAGGGGGAGCAGGTGATAGAACCTCAGATGTTAAGTGAACAGTCGGAACGCTATGCGATACATCCACCTAAACCGCAGGGGCATCCCGGAGGGCGGAGAGGTGACCGACGAAAAAGACCCGGGAACGGAAAACATCGGGAAGAATACCGGGATGTGAAGAAGAGAATGGAAGACGGTACCATGTTCCGGATATTGGCGGTGGAGGCGCAAAGCTATGTGGACTATACAATGCCTCTGCGCTGCATGGAATATGATGTACAGGAATATTTAAAGCAGCTTCGGGAACTGCGGAGCAGATATACGGGGACCGGGGAACTTAGAAACGCAGAACGTCTCAGCGGAATCCGTAAGCAGGACAGACTGGTTCCGGTGTATACATTATGTTTATATCACGGGGAGGATACCTGGGACGGACCGCTGTGTCTGGCGGATATGATGAATCTGGAGGAAGAGACGGTCAGGACGAGACTTCCCTTTGCAGACTATCCCATGAAGTTATATTGTATTAATGAAGAGGATGATTTTGACCGGTTCCGCACGGATCTGCGGGAAGTATTTCAGGCACTTGCCTGCCGGGGGGACAGACAGAGACTGGAGCAGCTGATATCTTCAGACCCTGCATATCGCAGACTGCCTGCGGATACGGCGGCAGTTATGGCAGTACTTATGGGCTTTTGGGAACTGATAGAGAATATGGAGTATTATGTGACAATCGAGGAAAGCGGAGAGGAGAGATATGATATGTGTAAGGCATTGATGGATCTGCGGGCAGAGGAACGGAGTATCGGACAGGAGATCGGACAAGAGATCGGACAAGAGATCGGACAGAAGATTGGAGAGCAGATCGGGCAGCATATTGGACAACAGATCGGAGAACAGATCGGAGCTACCGGGAAGACGGTGCAGATCGTCCGGAACATGATTGCCAGAGGCTATAAGAATGAGGATATCTGTGCCATTGCGGAATGCAGTGAGGAATTGGTACAGGAGATCAGGGAAGAAAATCATGACATTTGAAAAATTAGAAAAAAATCTCATGGATGTGATCCAGGAGGAGCAGGCAAAGCTTGGATTCCGCCGTGAGAAGATCCGCCTGTATTATCCATTATCCACGCTGAACCATTTATTGAATACTGCGGATACGGCAGAGGAGATGTCAGTCACTTTGACCGGACAGCCGGAGAGCATGACAGAGAAGCTTGGAAAAATCACTGTTACCCGCAGAGGGGACCGGTTCTGCCTCTGTATTCCGGAGGAGGGCAGTGCCTATGTCCATGAGCATTTTGCGGAGACAGGATTTATCTATGAACTGATCCGGCTGATCGGACAGCATGACTGTAAGATCAAAGACATCCGGCAATTATTTTTACGGTATAGTGAGAATATCCATATAGAAGAGATGCGGGGAGAGGATTTTGATATTATGATCCGATTCCCGGAAGAGATAGGAGACCCATATTGTTATTGCTTCCGGGACGAGGGATGTCATGTGATCTATCACCGGTTTCTGCCGGAGGATTATGCGGATCTGATGAAAGCTTAAGAAGGCTTAAGAGCGCGGTAATCCGAACGATAAGAAAGCTTATGTGCATTTTAAGCTATGGAAATACGAGAAAATGTATGGTAAGATAATTAAGGTTCTACCAAGAAAAATGTCGTAAAAGGCAGAAAGTGAGGGGTAAGATGATCTTTAAATGTAAAAACTGCGGCGGTAATGTAGTTTACAGCCCGGAGAGAAAGAAAATGTTCTGTCCTTTCTGTGAAAGTGAGGACAGTGAAGAGCGCCAGGATGGCGTGATCGAGACAAGCGGTGAGGAGAACGGTGCTGCGGAGGGAACGACACAGGTGGGAGCAGGTCAGCCGGTAAGCAGAATGGCAGCGGCGGAAGGAGAATCTCAGAAAAAGGTGACGAAGGTATGTCCCAACTGTGGCGGTGAGATTTCTATGACAGCCAGTACTTCTGCTACGCAGTGTCCGTACTGTGACAATTACGTGATCGTGGATGAACAGATTGCCGGTGCTTACACACCGCATATGCTGATCCCGTTCCGTATGGGGAAGGAAGGCTGCAAAAAGCTGATCCGTGACAAATTTGAAAAATGTATTTTCGCACCGACGGATTTTCTGTCTGAGGTAAGACTGAATGGCATCCATGGTGATTATGTACCGTTCTGGTTTTACGATTATGATACCAATTGTACATTCCACGGCGAAGGTACCAAGGTGCGCAGCTGGACTACCGGCAATACGCAGTATACGGAGACTTCTTATTATGATGTTGTCAGGGATATGGATATTAATTTTGATAAGATTCCAGTGGATGCATCCATAGGAATGCCGGATGATGTCATGGATCTGATGGAGCCTTATGATTATAAGGAGTTGCAGGAGTTCAAGCCGGAGTATTTGTCCGGATTTTACAGTGAGCGTTACAATATGACCTCCAATCTGGTGGAGAGCCGTGCGAAGGCGAAGATGCAGGAAGATGCGCAGAAGATGCTGCATGATAGTTATTCCGGCTATTCCAGTGTACGCAAACTGGGAGAAAATATCAGCGTAACAGGCAGTGATGTAAATTACGGACTTCTGCCGGTATGGAAGTATGATTATACCTATAAAGGGAAAGAGTATCCTTTCTATGTGAACGGACAGACCGGTAAACTGGTAGGTATCGCACCGATTTCCAAAGCAAAGGTGTGGGCTTATGCGGGAACACTTGGTGTGACACTGGCGGCAATTTTATGCATGGTAAATGCGATTGCCAGTCTGCTGTAAAGATTATGAGGGAAGGATAACAGGACAATGGAAAAAGATATTAAAAAAGAAGCGCTGAGACAGTACTTCAAATATTTTAAAATATGGTTTATCATTGCCGGTATACTGGCGGTAATCACCATCGGAGCGGCAGTTGTTCATGCACTCACACCTAAGACTGTACGGGACAACAGTCAGGAGCCCGCAGAGCGCGTATATGATTACGCGGATATGCTGACAGACGAAGAAGAGCAGAGCCTGCGGGAATATATCGCGGAGTGTGAGGAGAAGATTCAGGCAGATATCGTCATCGTAACGATTTCCGAATCGGTAGAATATGATCTGCAGAATCCGGATCTTCCGGAGGCATTCCATGCGAAGGAGGTCGGCAGCACCGACTGGAGCACTGCCATGAGAGATCTGGCGGATAACTTCTATGATTACAATAATTATGGTTATAACAAGGTACATGGCAACGGCGTTCTGCTTCTGGATAATTCCTATGAGGGACAGAAGGGAAGCTGGCTGTCCACCTGCGGAAATGTCTATGATTATTTCGGAGATTATGAGATCGACCAGGCATTGTATGCAGTGGATGACTACATAGACGAAAGCCCCTACAAAGCGTATAAGAATTGTATCAGTTATGTGACTCGGACCATGGAGGAGAGCCAGGAAGATATGCCCATGACATTTGCTCCCTGGATCCTGGTAGGACTTGTGGTCGCGCTGATCTATGCAGCGGTGAATCTTCATCAGAACAAAGCGAAAGATACTACCGCAACAAACCAGTATGTTGACGGTAAAAAGCCAAAGATCAACGATACCAGAGATCAGTATCTGCGTAAGAATGTGGTTACCAGAAGAATCGAGACCAGCAGTAGCAGTGGCGGAAGCAGCCACCACAGCGGAGGTCATGGCGGAAGCCACAGAAGCAGCAGCGGCGTCAGCCACGGCGGCGGTGGACACAGAAGATAAGGGGCAGTTGAGATGAATTTCTTTTCAAAACCAGAGGTAACTGTGCTGAAGGAAAGTAGCGATGCTGTTATGTATTTGGAACGGCTACAGGATATTTTACCTAAGACAGAGGGGCAGTTAAAAGATAAAATTCAAAGAGAAATAGAAATTACGAAAGCAGGAATCTATGGTGAAAATGCAATCCTTTATGAATTGCGGAATTCAGGCATGGATATGGTGGTTCTGCATGATATTTGCCTTGAGACAGAAGATGGATTAAATGCACAAATAGACTATCTCGTGCTAACTCCGAAGGTTAATTTTGTAATTGAGTGTAAAAATCTGTTTGGTAATGTGGAAATAGATTCAAAAGGAAATTTTATTCGCACAACTGAATATCGAGGTAAAAAGATAAAGGAGGGAATTTATTCACCCATTACACAGAATGAAAGGCATCTTAACGTATTGAAAAGAAAGCTTCAAGAAGAAAAAGGGATGATTAGAAGCTGGATTACAGAAACAACGTTTGATGAATGCTATAAGTCACTTGTTGTTCTTGCAAATCCACATACAATCGTAAACGATCGTTATGCAAGAAAAGAAATAAGAAATATGGTGATACGTGCTGATCAATTGATAGGCACGATTAAAAAAATATCATCAGAATCACAAAACAGGACATCCTCAAGGACGGCAATGCTGAACCTCGCACAAAAGCTGCTTGAGGGCAACGTAGAGGACAGGAAAGACTATCTGGAGAAGTATAGAGATCTTTTACAGGAAGTAGAAGAAACAGAAATTTGCGGTAAAAGCGAGCCACAAATCCGGGACGAAGAAGTTACAGATACTGAAGAACAAATACCAGAGAGAATCTGTCCAAGATGTGGAGCAAAACTGGTGCTGCGAACAGCTAAAAAAGGAACTAGGGCAGGACAGCAGTTTTATGGGTGTACAGCTTTTCCAAAGTGCAGGTATGTAGAACAATAGTTTGAAGCTATTTTCTTTTACTGCGACTGCTATTTACTGTTGGAATGGAAAAATCATTTCAAAGCAGTAATTTCAGGAATTTAGCTACAACGCCCGGGGGAGCAGTCCTTTTCTGCTGGGTTACTGCTTCCCTAAAAGATTTTAGAGACGTCCTGTTGATTACTTTGGTGTAAATGACGTAATAATGCCGTATTTTGTACAAATAATTCTTAAAATCAAGATATTTTGTATTAAAATAGCCTGATTTTCTCATTTTACGAAAACAGTTACTTCCAAAGCATCCAAATCCCTTGTTTTTGTATTTTTTTTGCAAAAAATAGCGATTTTAATACAAAAGCAAAAATGCTTGCCTCTTTACACACAAATTTGGACTTGACTCGTCGATCAACCACACTTACTCTTAATTCTACTAAAACATGCGAAAGAGCTGGGAAAAGTAAAATTTCCGTCTTAGAAACAATTTTTTTTACTATAAATGTATAAAAAGATCTATTACGTAAAAAAGCACTTCTTGAGAAGCTTATTTTTTACTATTTTGACTATATAGAGGTTTTTTTCAAAAATCAGTAGTCTCAACTGCGGGCTACTGGTTTTTTGAAAGCTTTTCAAAACACAGAACGCCCACGGTGGATGGAATGTCATGCCGCGATGTCTGTCGGAGGGTGTTGATATTTTCTTGAAAAGTG
>ERZ1034626.1015-NODE-1015-length-19587-cov-4.435183_pt1 | contig 19587 bp, 20 predicted proteins | sample MGYA00520652_ERZ1034626 | MGnify/ENA primary metagenome ERZ1034626 (study PRJEB33766, sample SAMN09781765) | gut metagenome | biome: gut microbiome | host: Homo sapiens | place: Madagascar | study: EMG produced TPA metagenomics assembly of the PRJNA485056 data... | reverse complement strand
ATAAAAAAGAAAACACATATTAACAAAACTTATAAAATTAAGTAAATAAATTCATGACGCTAATAATTGTAAAAACAGGATCAAAATGATAAGATAAATAAAAAGAGCAAAACAGCGCAAGAATTGGAGGATATCATGGAGAAAATGTCATTAAAGAATGAACTTTCAGGTAATTCCTATCCTGGAAGAGGAATCATTATCGGAAAATCTGCAGACGGAAAACACGCTATTACAGCTTATTTTATTATGGGCAGAAGCGAGAACAGCCGTAACCGTGTGTTTGTTGAGGATGGCGAGGGTATCCGTACACAGGCGTTTGATCCTTCTAAACTGACAGATCCGAGCCTGATCATCTATGCGCCTGTCCGTGTGCTTGGCAATAAAACGATCGTGACAAACGGAGATCAGACAGATACGATCTATGAACTGATGGATAAGCAGCAGACTTTTGAACAGGCACTGCGCACAAGAGAATTTGAGCCGGATGCACCAAATTATACACCTAGAATTTCCGGTATCATGCATATTGAAAACGGTAAATTCAACTATGCGATGTCTATTTTAAAGAGCAACAACGGGGATTCATCCTCCTGCAACCGCTATACATTTGCATATGAGAATCCCACAGCAGGTGAAGCACATTTTATCCATACTTATATGGGGGACGGTAATCCGCTTCCAAGTTTTGAGGGAGAGCCGACACCGGTTGCGATCGATGGTGATATTGATACATTTACATCATTTGTATGGGAAAATCTCAATGAGGATAACAAGGTTTCTTTATTTGTCCGCTATATTGATATTGAGACCGGAAAATATGAGAGCAGAATCATAAATAAAAATAAGTAAAGGAGAGCCCATGAAAGAATTAGAATTAAAATATGGCTGTAACCCAAATCAGAAACCATCCAGAATCTATATGGAAAATGGTGAGCTGCCAATCCAGGTATTAAACGGAAAACCAGGTTATATCAACTTTTTAGATGCATTTAATGGCTGGCAGTTAGTCAGTGAGTTAAAAAAGGCAACCGGACTTCCGGCAGCTACATCTTTTAAACATGTATCACCGGCTGGTGCAGCAGTGGGACTTCCACTCAGTGATGTGGAACGTAAGATCTACTGGGTAGATGATATGGATATGGAGTTTACTCCGCTGGCAAATGCATATGCAAGAGCAAGAGGTGCAGACCGTATGTCTTCTTTTGGTGATTTTATTTCTTTATCGGATGTCTGTGATAAGGCGACCGCAATGATCATCAAAAGAGAAGTTTCTGATGGTGTGATCGCACCAGGCTATACAGATGAGGCATTAGAGATCTTAAAGGCAAAGAAAAAAGGCAATTATAATGTAATTCAGATCGATCCGGATTATGTGCCGGCAAAGGTCGAGCACAAGGAAGTATTTGGTATTACCTTTGAACAGGGAAGAAATGAATTAGTGATCGATGAGCACTTTTTTGACAATGTGGTAACTGAAAATAAAGAAATCCCGGATGCTGCAAAAAGAGATCTTGCAATCGCTATGATCACTTTGAAATACACACAGTCCAACTCCGTATGTTATGTCAAAGACGGACAGGCAATCGGTATCGGTGCGGGACAGCAGTCACGTATCCACTGTACCAGACTTGCAGGACAGAAAGCTGACAACTGGTGGCTGCGTCAGTCTCCGAAAGTATTGGGACTTCAGTTCCTCGATAAGATCGGACGTGCCGACAGAGACAATGCGATCGATCTTTATATCGGCGAGGATTATATGGATGTTTTAGCTGACGGTGCATGGGAAAATATCTTTAAAGTAAAACCGGAGGTATTTACCGCAGAAGAAAAACGCGCCTGGTTAGATAAAAATACGAATGTTTCACTTGGTTCAGACGCATTCTTCCCATTTGGAGATAACATCGAGCGTGCACATAGAAGCGGTGTGGCATATGTGGCACAGCCGGGTGGATCTATCCGTGATGACAATGTTATCGAGACATGTAACAAATACAATATGGCAATGGCATTTACCGGAATCCGTCTGTTCCATCATTGATCAGATGCGGATAATCTGCTTACTGCATTCAGGGCAGGAAAAACAATCTTTTGTTTTTCCTGCTTTTTGCTGTTCATAGAGTTCTGCAGCAAAAATATCCTGCTCTAACATGTATTTTGCGGTGCCGTCAAAAGTGTGCAGGGATTTGGAAAGTTTTGATATGACAGGCACAGTCACGTTTTTTTTCAAAACAGAGAGCAGATCAGCAGAATCTTTGCGAAAACCGAGTATGCGCAGGTAAGGAATATAATCAGCTTCTTTATATCGTTTTACATCTGCGTCAGTTATCCGCAGGAGAAGATGCATAAGAATCCGGCTCATCCGTGTATAGGTAATATCACGGCTCTTGTTTTTTTCACTAAATTGTGTAAAAGAGGAAAACTGATATTTATTTTTTAGTATGCGGTTTGCAATTTCCGGTGTCATGTCAGAAATATCAAGCAGATCTTTTTTATTACATGACAAGATACGGTAACCGAGAATCGATGAAAAATCATCTGCGTTAAGAAAACTGCCGGATAGAATCTCATTTTGAAACAACGTAAAAGCAGGTTCTGGCATGGAAATGGCAATTTCACAAAGGGAAACCGGTGACTTATCTGCTGTCATAAAATCAGAAATTGCAGTCCGGATCGCAGAAGCCGATGCTGTTGGCTGGGAGTGCTGCTCATCTTCGGAAAAGTATAATTTTCCGGAAGGAGCATGTATGGCAGTGTCATGATATCCGCTGCCGGCACGTGGGATCAGGATCGGAGTTATGACAGAATTGCGGCGTTTCAGAGCCTTTAGATATTCGATCGCAAGGATATTATTTGGAGTACTTAATGTGGAAATAAGTGACTCTATGGAATAATTTACAATAGAAGAAATCTCTTCTGTACAAGAATAAAAAATTTGGAGGTTATTCTTAAAATAATCTGTCAGTGCAGCAACCCGTGCAGATGGAAATGTCATACCTTTTTTTAAATAGTAAGCAAGTGCAGATTTATAAGTATCCGGTTCCTCTGCGAGAATATCTGCAATGATCTTAAGCAAAGGAAGGTTGTCAGACTCTGCTCCAAAACAGATTCCATCAATACAGTTCATTTTATCGAAAAGGGTAACGCCTGCCATGGCAAAATCTTCTGCAGAGGAGACTGACCAGACGGTCGGAAGCTCTATGACAAGATCTACGCCGCATGAGAGAGCCATTTTGGTCCTGCAGTATTTATCGACAATGGCAGGGGCACCACGCTGGACAAAGTCACCGCTCATGGCGACGATGACAAAGTCGGCATTTGTTTTTTGTTTGAGTCTGGCGATCTGGTAGGCATGTCCGTTGTGGAAAGGGTTATATTCTGCAATGATTCCGATAACTTTCATAAGGTTCTCCATTCAAAAAAAATTAAAGAACATTTTTGTGAATAATATTCTGATTAAAGACTACCATATACAGTTTTTTTTCGCAAATGTGAAAGAATGGTATTTGTTAAAAAAATAACGTTAAAATTCTGTCAACCTGTTTTTCATTTTGTACAAAAAATCTCACTTTAAACACCTTGTGCGAACAGAGTTAGAGGCGTATACTAGAGTTATATGCGGTTCGTATCGGTCGGACTGCCCATTTATCATTTGTATAAGAAAAGAAAACTGCCATTCGAAAGCAGGCAGGGCATGGGAGGAAAATATGAACGTTTTAGTAGTAAACTGCGGAAGTTCTTCACTGAAATATCAGCTTATCGATTCTGACAGTGAAGCAGTATTAGCAAAAGGACTTTGCGAGAGAATCGGTATTGACGGTAGACTGGTATACCAGAAGACCGGATCAGACAAAGAGATCACAGAAGCAGCAATGCCGACACACAAACAGGCAATCCAGATGGTACTTGATGCACTGGTAAATGAGAAAACTGGTGCGATCAAGAGCCTTGCTGAAATCGATGCAGTAGGTCACCGTGTGGTACATGGTGGAGAGAAGTTTGCTTCTTCTACCGTCTTAACACCAGAAGTATTAAAAGCAATCGAAGAGTGTAATGACCTTGCACCGCTTCACAACCCGGCAAACCTGATCGGTATCGATGCATGTAAAGAGCTGATGCCAGACGTGCCGATGGTAGGTGTATTTGATACAGCATTCCATCAGACAATGCCAAAGAAAGCATTCCTTTATGGTCTTCCATACGAATACTATGAAAAGTACAAAGTAAGAAGATATGGCTTCCATGGAACCAGCCACAGTTTTGTATCAAAACGTACTGCTGAATTCCTTGGAATGGATCTGAAAAATTCTAAGATCATTGTGGCTCATCTTGGAAATGGTGCTTCTATCAGTGCCGTATTAAATGGTGAGTGTGTAGATACATCCATGGGTCTTACACCTTTAGAGGGACTTGTTATGGGAACACGTTCCGGCGATATTGATCCGGCAATCATGGAGTTCATTGCAAAGAAAGAGAACTTAGATATCGAAGGTGTCATGAATGTTTTGAATAAAAAGTCAGGTGTACAGGGATTATCAAAATTATCAAGTGATTTCCGTGATCTTGAGGCTGCAGCCAATGAAGGAAATGAGCTTGCAATCGGTGCTATCGACGTATTCTGTTACCGTGTTGCAAAATATATCGGTGCATATGTGGCAGCAATGAATGGTGTGGATGCGATTGCATTTACTGCAGGTATCGGAGAAAATACAACGATCGTCAGAGCAAAGGTACTTGAGTATCTTGGATATCTTGGAATTACAGTAGATGCACAGGCAAACGAAGTACACGGAGAGGAAAAAGTGATCTCCACAGCAGATTCCAAAGTAAAAGTCTGTGTGATCCCGACCAATGAGGAGCTTGCAATCGCAAGAGAGACGGTTGCACTCGTAAAATAGGCAAAACAGCGGGTCTTTGAGGTTCATAGACGATGAAAAATAAAAAAACAGGGTTGTCAAGAAAAAATACTTGACAAACCTGTTTTCACTATGTATAATCATTTAGGTGTGAAAAGCCTAGATAAAAGGTTTGATTCACAAAAAAAGATATAGGAGAATGCCGTGATTATAGATATTTCAGACATTTTATCTTGTGAGAACAAGGAAGAAACGAAACAGGTTCAGATCGAACTTGCGTCTTTTGTATCAAAGTTAGGGGAATTTCCTATTATCAGTGCAGCACCGATAGAACTGCATATCGCAAACCGGGAGAACAAGCGGCTGCTTATCCAGGGTGATGTTGATCTGCGTGTATCGATTCCGTGCAGCCGTTGTCTGGAGGAAGTTCCGACAGATATCCACTTTTCGATTGACAAGGATATCAAATTAGAAGATTCTGTTGTTCATGATGAAGATGTGGAAGATAATGACTACCTGATTGGATTTAATCTGGATATAGATAGACTTATCTATGGAGAGATTTTGGTGAACTGGCCGATGAAAGTTCTGTGCAGGGATGATTGCAAAGGAATTTGCAAAGTGTGCGGAATGAACCTGAACAAAGGGGAATGCAACTGCCAGAGAACAGAACTGGATCCAAGAATGGCAGCAATCCAAGATGTCTTTAACAAATTTAAGGAGGTGTAAGTAAATGTCAATTTGTCCAAAAAATAAATCTTCCAAAGGAAGAAGAGATAAAAGAAGAGCAAACTGGAAAATGACTGCTCCTGCATTAGTAAAATGCAGCAAATGTGGAGAGTTAATGATGCCTCATAGAGTATGTAAAAACTGTGGCTCTTACAACAAAAAAGAAATCATCCCTCAGGACTAATCCTTACGGGATACAGGAAGATCAAGGGTGGAACGGTAAGTTTCCTCTTGGTCTTTTTGTTTTTATGGGTGATCTGGATCAAAATAAGGAAGTGAAAAAATTGAATGTATGTGTAGCTGTAGATGATAACATGGGAATGATGTTTAACAGGCGCAGGCAGAGTCAGGATAAGCTGCTGAGAAAACACCTGATAGAATTAGTACAGGGGGAAAGACTCTGGATCAATCATTATACTGCCAGACAATTTGAAGATCCTTTGCCGGATAATATTATAGTGGATGATGAATTTTTGAAGAAAGCAGAAGACTCTGATTTTTGTTTTGTGGAAAATCTTCCATTGACAGAATATCAGAATAAGATAAAAAGAATTTTTCTTTTCAGATGGAACAGAAGTTATCCTGCAGATATATATCTGGATATTTCAATGTTACAGAATGAGTGGAAAATGATATCTGTTTCTGAATTTGAGGGGAGTTCACATAAAAAAATTACGTTAGAGGAGTGGAAACATGAAGATATTTAATTGGATTTTTGCAGTTTTTTGCATGTTATGTCTGCCGGTATATGGATTTCATCCAGGGGCTGTTTTTATGTTCCTGCTTGGTATTGCATCATTGCCGGTAAAACCTGTCAGAAAAATATGGAAAAAACTTCCGAAAAGCAAAATTTTAAGACCTGTACTGCTGGGTGTTTTGTTTTTCGTATTTTGCAGTATGATCCATACGGGGAGCAACCCGGCCGGTCAGACTGCGGAATTGTCAACAGAATCCGTGGTGGCGATAGAAGAGTCTGTAAATAAACAGGCTAAGATCCAGGAAACGGAAAAACAGGAACCCGGAATTCCGGAAATTGTAACGGAAGAAACTGAAAGTGAAACAGAAACCGAAAGTGAAACAGAGACTGAGACAGAACAGACCATAGCGGTACAGACTCAGCCATCAACAGAGATAACGATCTTAGCATCTGATATTCCGGCTTATTCCGGAAAACCATATGTTGAGATCAATGACAATGTACCGTACTTCCGGGAAACGGATCTATCAGTATCATCTTATGAATATTACAGTGACTTAGACGATCTTGGCCGTTGTGGTGTCGTGTATGCATGTATTGGAACCGATCTGATGCCAACGGAAGAACGCGGAAATATCGGGGCAGTAAAACCTACCGGATGGCATACTGTAAAATATGATGTTGTAGATGGAAAATATCTGTATAACCGTTGTCATCTGATCGGATACCAGCTTTCGGGTGAAAATGCGAATACAAAGAATCTGATCACGGGTACACGTTACTTAAATGTGGATGGTATGCTGCCGTTTGAAAATATGGTGGCGGATTATGTGAAAGAGACCGGAAACCATGTGATGTACCGTGTGACACCTGTTTTTGAGGGTGATAATCTGCTTGCCAGTGGAGTGCAGATCGAAGCGGAATCTGTGGAGGATAAAGGGGAAGGAATCCTTTTTAATGTATATTGTTATAATGTACAGCCGGATGTGAAAATCGATTATGCGACCGGTGACAGCAGTCTTTTGGCAGATGCAGCCGTGCAGAGTGACAATACGGATTCATCCGGGCAGAAGGCGGCTGTCACATCGGATGAATCTGCTGAGACAGAAAAGAGCACTGTTTCGGCAGGTGATGGTATTGTAGATTTCGGAAATACAGGTTCGGAAAATGAAAGTATGTCGTCAGGATCAGATGCAAGTGGAAGTGTAACGAATGACACTGGATCAGGTTCAGGTGGCTCAGATACATTAATGGTCTGGAAATCTGCAACAGGATCAAAGTATCACAGCATTAATAATTGCGGAAATATGAATCCTGATAAGGCAACACAGATCACAGAGGCGCAGGCAATCAGTCAGGGACTGGGCAAATGCAGCAAGTGCTGGTAAAGAACCGGGTAAACAAATAATTCACAAATTAGCGGTTGCATAATCGTTGCCAACAGAATAAAATGATAGAATAATGTTTTAACAAAGGAGTAGGGCAATGGGAGATATTTTTAATCTGGACAATAAGTTTTTTCAGGCACTTGGAAAGGGTGTCGACTGTGTATGTTTAAGTCTGTTGTGGATGATATGCTGCATACCGCTTGCATTTGGAATTTATGTGGCATATGTGACAAAAGCGATCATTTTAGCACTGCCGTGTATTGTACTGGCAGTTCCGGCTGGAATTGCAACAACAGCACTTTATTATGCAGTAAACAAGGTGATCCGGCACAGCAGAGGATACCTTTGGAGTTCTTTCTGGCATTCTTTTAGATCAAATATGAAGCAGGGAGCATTGGTAACGCTTATTGTGGCAGCAGCAGTTGTTCTCGTAGGTCTCGATGGCTACATTATGTATCAGTTTGCAAAAGCAGGTGAAAAATCAGGTGCGCTTTATGTAGTTTTCTTTGTGCTGATGCTTGTGGTCATTGCATGGGCAGTGTATGTATTTCCATATATGGCGCGCTTTGAAAATACAACGAAAATGATCCTTAAAAATTCTGCACTGATGGCGATCGGTAATCTGCCAAAAACATTTATGGCACTGATGTTTTTCCTTGCATGCTGCATCGGAACATACCTTTTGCCGGTTGTTGCCATTATTTCACCGGCTTTAGCGACACTGTTACTTAATTACATATTAGAAGGTGTGTTTGAGCGTTATATGTCTGATGAAGACCGTGAAGCAGAAAATGAAAGAAATCAGGAATTTTATAACTAATGACAAGCGATTTTTATATTGATTTATAGAAAGAGTTATAGTATATTTCAATATAGACGTGAAGGGAGAGCCCTAAACGTATCAGAATGGAGAAGTAATTATGCAGCAGAATCAATCACTTGAGATTACGAAAGTTGTCTTAGATGCAATGGGTGGAGATTATGCTCCTGCCGAACCTGTAAAGGGTGCTGTGGATGCGGTCAATGCGAGAAGGGATATTAAGATTCTTCTGGTTGGACAGGAGGATGTGGTCCGCAAGGAACTTGAAAAATACACTTATCCGACAGAGCAGATCGAGGTTATACATGCTGAGGAAGTTATCGAGACGGCAGAACCGCCGGTAAATGCGATCCGCAAGAAAAAACAGTCATCGATCGTTGTCGGCATGAATATGGTAAAACAAAAAGAAGCGGATGCATTTGTATCGGCAGGAAGTTCGGGTGCCATATTAGTCGGCGGACAGGTTATTGTAGGCAGGATCAAAGGAATCGAGAGACCACCGTTAGCACCGCTTATTCCGACAGAAAAGGGCGTGTCACTTCTGATCGACTGCGGGGCGAATGTAGATGCAAGGGCATCACATCTTGTTCAGTTTGCAAAGATGGGTTCCATTTATATGGAGAATGTACTTGGAATCAAAAATCCGAGAGTAGCGATCGTTAATATCGGTGCAGAGGAAGAAAAAGGAAATGCACTGGTAAAAGAGACATTTCCGCTTTTGAAAGAATGTACGGATATTAATTTTGTGGGCAGTATTGAGGCTCGTGAGATCCCGCATGGAGAGGCAGATGTGATCGTTTGTGAGGCATTTGTTGGAAATGTAATTTTAAAGCTGTATGAAGGGTTAGCAGGAACGCTTGTCGGAGCAATAAAAAAAGGCATGATGAGTACCGTAAGAAGTAAAATCGGTGCGGCACTTGCACTTCCGGCATTAAAGTCAACATTAAAAGCGTTTGATGCAACTCAGTATGGCGGCGCTCCTTTATTAGGACTGAATGGACTTGTGGTAAAGACTCATGGAAGTGCGAAAGCAGTTGAGATTACCAATTCCATTTTTCAATGTGTGACGTTCAAAGAGCAGGACATCAACGGAAAAATCAGAAAAAATATTATAAGTTCAACGGAACAGGAAGGAATGTAAAGTTATGGAATTTGAAAAACTGAAAAAAATCATTGCAGAGGTATTAAATGTAGATGAGGAGGAGATCACAATGGATACCACTTTTGTGGATGATCTTGGAGCTGACTCCCTTGATATTTTTCAGATCATTATGGGAATTGAAGAAGAATTCGATATCGAGATCGCAAATGAGGATGCTGAGCATATCGTGACAGTTGCAGATGCAGTTGAGCAGATCAAAAATGCTTTAAACTAAATAAAAGGATAACGTATGCCCTTGTTGAAGACAAAATCTTGTCAGGCAAGGGCTTTTCCGTTATTATAATAAAAAACAGAGTCTTTTTTATATTTTGCTGGACGGACAGTAAGGTAGAAAAAAGCCCCTGACTAGGGAGGATGAAATGTCAAAGTTACAGGAATTGCAGAATCGGATAGGATATACATTTGAGAAAGAAGGTTTATTGCGTCAGGCACTGACACACAGTTCATATGCCAATGAAAAGCATATGAAAAAACATTCTGACAATGAGCGGCTGGAGTTTTTAGGGGATGCAGTTTTAGAGATCGTATCGAGTGATTTTCTGTACCGCAATTATCCGGATCTGCCGGAGGGGGATCTGACAAAACTTCGCGCAAGTATCGTTTGTGAGCCGACACTTGCACTTTGCACCAGAGAGATGGATCTTGGTGATTATCTGCTGCTTGGCAAAGGTGAGAACCAGACAGGTGGAAGAAAGCGTAAGTCAATTTTATCAGATGCATTAGAGTCTGTGATCGGAGCCATTTATTTAGACGGTGGTTTTGAGCCGGCGAAAAAGTTTATACATAAATTTATCCTGACAGATATTGAACACAAAAAGCTGTTTTATGACAGCAAGACTATTTTACAGGAGGTTGTGCAGGGCAATTATAAGGAGAGTCTGCATTACGAACTGATTTCAGAAGAAGGACCGGATCATGATAAAAAGTTTTCGGTCGAAGCACGCATCGGAGATAAAGTGATCGGGGAGGGATGCGGTCACACGAAAAAAGCGGCAGAGCAGGAAGCTGCCTACCAGGCACTTTTGCTTTTGAAACCAAAACTGTAAAGAATGAGGTTTAGTATGTATCTGAAAAGTATTGAAGTGCAGGGATTTAAATCATTTGCGAATAAGATCGTTTTTGATTTTCATAACGGGATCACAGGAATTGTGGGACCAAACGGCAGTGGTAAGAGCAATGTCGGGGATGCGGTGCGCTGGGTTCTTGGTGAACAGAGTGCAAAGCAGCTTCGTGGTGCCAGCATGCAGGATATTATTTTTGCGGGAACGGAAAACCGTAAGCCGCTCAGTTATGCCTATGTTGCGATCACACTTGACAATGCGGATCATAAACTTCCTGTAGATTATGAGGAAGTTACGGTTGCAAGGCGTGTGTACCGCTCCGGGGAGAGTGAGTACCTGCTCAATGGCAATACCTGTCGTCTGAAAGATGTGACCGAGCTGTTTTATGATACCGGTATCGGAAAAGAAGGATATTCCATTATCGGACAGGGACAGATCGAGAAAATCCTAAACGGTAAACCGGAAGAACGGCGAGAGCTGTTTGACGAGGCTGCCGGAATTGTAAAATATAAAAAGCGCAAGGCAACTGCGCAGAAAAAGTTAGAGAATGAGCGTGAAAATCTGGTTCGTGTCAATGATATCTTAAGTGAACTGGAGCGCCAGGTTGGTCCGCTTCAAAAACAGGCAGAAAAAGCGCATGTTTATTTAAAGAAAAAAGAAGAATTAAAAACATATGATGTCAATATGTTTCTGATGGAGATGACACGTATTGACGCACAGCTTCGTGAGGTAGAAGAAAAGTGCGGCATTGCCAATGCACAGCTGAATGAGTCAAAAGATTCTTATGAGCAGGTCAAAACGGAATATGAGCGCATGGAATCAGAGATTGAACAGTTAGAGCAGGCAATCACCGCAGTGCGTGATAACCTGAGTGGTTCTACTGTTTTAAAAGGAAAATTAGAAGGTCAGATCAATGTCTTAAAAGAGCAGATCCATACAGCGGAGATGACGGACGAGCATTTAAAAAACAGGCTGGATTCCATCGAAAAAGACAGACAGGAGCGCATCGGACAGAAAGAAGTTTATGGCAGGGAACGGGAAGAACTCTTAGAGGCATTAGCCGGGATCTCTGAGAGAAAGCAGGCTGCCGAAAAAGAATTAGAAGATCTGCGAAATGGAATGAAAGAATGCAGTGATGGGATTGAACGTGGAAAGAGCGAGATCATCGAACTTCTTAATAACAAGGCATCCATCAAGGCGAGACAGCAGCGTTTTGATACGATGGCAGAGCAGATCAATATCCGTAAAGCGAAACTTACACAGAGACTTCTTGCCAGAAAGACAGAGGAAGAAGATTTAGATAATGTGCTGTCTGCGTATCAGCAGGAATTAGATGATGTCAATGAAACGATCCGCGGGTTGAAAGAAGTGACGGCTGCAATGGAAGAAAAGAACCGCGAGTGGCGCAGAAAGTATTCCGGGACCAGTCAGAAACTAGAGCAGGATGTTACCAGATACCATAAAGAACAGTCCAGATTAGAAACCTTAAAAAATATCGCAGAACGTTACGATGGGTATGGAAACAGTATCCGTCGTGTAATGGAGCAGAAAGACAGACACAGAGGAATTTTAGGTGTAGTATCAGATCTGATCCAGGTTGAGAAAAAATATGAAGTTGCGATCGAGACTGCATTAGGCGGAAGTATCCAGAATATTGTCACAGAGGATGAAGATACAGCAAAGCAGATGATCGCTTATCTGAAGCAGAACCGTTATGGAAGGGCAACATTTCTTCCTCTTACGAGCGTGAACGGCAGCGGTGGTTTTAAAAATCAGGAAGCATTGCGTGAACGTGGTGTCATAGGACTTGCAAGTACGCTGGTAAAAAATGATGCAAGATATGATGGTGTGACGAATTATCTGCTTGGCAGGGTAGTTGTTACGGAGACGATTGATGATGCCATTGCGTTAGCAAGAAAATACCGCTATTCTTTTCGCATCGTAACGCTTGAGGGTGAGTGCTTAAATCCGGGTGGTTCCATGACCGGTGGTGCATTTAAAAATACCAGTAATCTTCTTGCAAGAAGACGTGAAGTGGAAGAACTTGAAACACTTGTAGCTACACTGCAAAGCCAGATCAAAGAGTCGAGAGACCGCCTGGAAGATATCAAAACAGCACAATCGCTGTTAGAAGAAGACATGGAAAGCAGTAAGGAAAAACTGCAGGAACAGTATATTTTACAGAATACGGCAAAAATGAACTTAGATCGTGCCACAGAGCAGAAAAACGAGAGGGAATCTGTTTTTGCAGGTCTTAATGCAGAGAGAACTGAGATCGAGGAGCAGCTTGCAGAACTTGAACAAAATAAAGTACAGATCGTGGCTGAGATCGAGAATGCAGCAGTCCGTGAAAAAGAGATCGAACAGGAAAATGAAGAGTTTGGAAAGCGTTTAGAGGAATATCAGACGAAGGAGAAAGAAGCGGCAGAGCTAGTTTCAAAGATCGCTTTAGAGGAAGCTGGTATCCGGCAGAAGGCAGAATTTGCGCAGTCTAATATTTCACGTATCCTAAGTGAAATCACAAGATTTTCACAGGAAAGAGAGCAGTTAGTCACACAGGCAGGAGAGGCGAAAGAAGAGGCAAAGCAGAAAACGCTTGAGATCGAGGAGCTGAAAAAGACGATTCTTGCTTCGGATGATACACATGCCGGTTTAGAACAGCAGCTTAACGATTATACGCAGAAGAAAGAAGAGATGTCGGCTGCACAGAAAGGATTTTTCCGGAAAAGGGAGGAAATGTCAGATCAGATCGCTGATCTCGACAAAGAAGTGTTCCGATTGAACAGCCAGCATGAAAAGCTCGATGAAGCGAGAGAATATCAGACGAATTATATGTGGCAGGAATATGAGCTGACACTTCATGCTGCGATGGATCTTAGGGATGATTCTTATGCTGATCCTGCAGCATTAAAGAAAATGATCACACAGATCAAAGACGATATCCGGAGACTCGGTGATGTCAATGTCAATGCGATCGAGGATTATAAAGAGATATCGGAACGTTATGAGTTTTTAAAAACGCAGCATGATGATCTGATCGAGGCGGAGAAAACGCTGCTCGGTATCATTGAGGAACTCGATACAGGAATGCGTAAACAGTTCATGGAAAAATTTGCAGAGATCCAGAAACAGTTTGATACGGTATTTAAAGAACTGTTCGGTGGTGGAAAAGGTACACTTGAACTGGTGGAAGATGAGGATATCCTAGAGTGCGGTATCCGTATCATTGCACAGCCGCCCGGAAAGAAACTGCAGAATATGATGCAGATGTCCGGTGGAGAAAAGTCACTGACAGCGATCGCTCTGTTATTTGCGATCCAGAATTTAAAGCCATCGCCGTTTTGTCTGTTAGATGAGATTGAGGCGGCACTTGATGACTCAAACGTAACAAGGTTTGCAAAGTATCTGCATAAGCTGACAAAGAACACACAGTTTATTGTGATCACGCACAGACGTGGTACAATGGCTGCAGCAGACCGTCTTTACGGTATCACGATGCAGGAAAAAGGTGTTTCAACACTGGTTTCCGTTAACCTGATCGAAAACGATTTAGATAAATAATATTTGGACAAATAAGAAAGGCAGGATGTATGGGAGAAGAAAAAAAAGGATTCTGGAGCCGTCTGGTCTCCGGACTCAGCAAGACGAGAGATAACATCGTATCCGGGATCGATTCGATCTTCAGCGGATTTTCCAGTATTGATGATGATTTTTATGAAGAAATCGAAGAAATCCTGATCATGGGGGATATCGGTGTCAATGCGACGGAGTCGATCATTGAGAATCTCAAAGAAAAAGTAAAAGAAAATAAGATCAAAGATCCGGCAGAGTGCAAGGAACTTCTTATCAACAGTATCAAAGAACAGATGGATGTCGGAGAAACTGCGTACCGGTTTGAAAATGAAAAGTCTGTGGTACTTGTCATCGGTGTAAACGGTGTAGGAAAGACGACTTCCGTTGGAAAACTGGCTGGCAAATTAAAAGATCAAGGGAAAAAGGTTGTTCTTGCAGCAGCCGACACGTTCCGTGCAGCAGCAGGTGACCAGTTGCTAGCATGGGCAAACCGTGCCGGTGTTGAGATGATCGGTGGACAGGAAGGGGCAGATCCGGCGGCAGTCGTATATGATGCGGTCGCAGCAGCAAAAGCGAGAAATGCGGATGTACTGCTCTGCGATACGGCTGGACGTCTCCATAATAAGAAAAATCTCATGGAAGAATTAAAGAAAATCAACCGTATTCTGGAAAAAGAATATCCGGATGCATACCGTGAGACTCTGGTGGTCTTAGATGCAACAACAGGTCAGAATGCACTTGCCCAGGCAAGACAATTTTCGGAAGTAGCAGAAATTACAGGTATCATTTTAACAAAGATGGATGGCACCGCCAAAGGTGGTATCGCTGTTGCAATCCATTCAGAACTTGGAATCCCGGTCAAATATATCGGTGTCGGAGAGACGATCGAGGATCTGCAGAAGTTTGATTCCAATGAATTTGTAAATGCACTTTTTGATGTAAAAGATCAGGCAGAATAATAAACAGATGAAGGAGAAAATAAATGTTAACATTAGACAAGTTTGAGGAAGCAAGTGAAAAAGTAAAAGAAGTCACTTTAGAGACAAAACTGGTATACTCTGATTTCTTAAGTGAACAGACAGGAAACAAAGTATATTTAAAACCGGAGAATATGCAGTTTACCGGTGCGTACAAAGTGCGTGGCGCTTATTATAAGATCAGCACGTTGACGGAGGCAGAACGTAAGAAAGGACTCATCACTGCATCAGCAGGAAATCATGCGCAGGGTGTTGCCTACGCTGCAAAATGCTATGGCTGCAAAGCTGTCATCGTGATGCCGACAACAACACCTTTGATCAAAGTAAACCGTACCAAGAGCTATGGCGCTGAGGTTGTTCTCTATGGAGATGTTTATGATGAGGCATGCCAGAAGGCATATGAGTTAGCAGAGGAAAAAGGATATACATTCATTCATCCGTTTGATGATCTTGCAGTGGCAACCGGACAGGGAACGATCGCAATGGAAATCTTTAAAGAACTTCCGCTTGTGGAATATATCTTAGTTCCGATCGGTGGAGGCGGACTTGCAACAGGTGTATCTACACTTGCAAAACTGTTAAATCCAAAGATCAAGGTGATCGGTGTGGAACCGGCAGGTGCAAACTGTATGCAGGCTTCTTTTAAAGCAGGAAAAGTAACGACACTGCCAAGTGTCAACACGATCGCAGACGGTACTGCAGTAAAGACACCAGGCAGCAAGATATTCCCATATATCAAAAAGAACTTAGACGATATCATTACGGTTGAGGATGATGAGCTTGTTGTTGCATTCCTCGATATGGTGGAAAACCATAAAATGGTTGTGGAAAACTCGGGCCTTCTTACGGTAGCAGCGTTGAAACATCTTGGTGTAAAAGATAAACGTGTCGTATCAATCTTAAGTGGTGGTAACATGGATGTGATCACAATGTCTTCCGTGGTACAGCAGGGACTTATCTTCCGTGACCGTATCTTTACGGTATCTGTACTTCTTCCGGATAAGCCGGGCGAATTGTCAAAAGTAGCCGCAACGATTGCAGCAGAGCAGGGAAATGTGATTAAGTTAGAGCATAATCAGTTTATCAGCACAAACCGCAATGCAGCCGTGGAGCTTCGTATCACTTTAGAGTGCTTTGGTACCGATCACAAAAATCAGATCATCAAAGCATTAGAGAAAAATGGTTATAAACCGAAATTAGTCAGAGCAAGTCTGTAAGATTCTAAAAAAATAAGGAATTTCGTTAAAAGAAAACGAAATTCCTTATTTTGATCTATGCAATAAATCTGCTTCTGATATTACATGAGAGCATATGCAGTTAAATCTGCTATGATACCGTGTAAGACTGACCTGTCATTGTAAGACTGTCGATACTTGCACCGGAGTGGTTTAAATGGATACCGAGTGTGAGATCAGAACCGGAATTCGGATCAAAAATCAGTTTCACGGAATTGCCGGAGATTGAGGTGGATGCTGTATATCCTGCAACCTCAACCTGGTCGATCGAGTTATTGAAAGAAAGCGTCAGGGTAACAGTGCCGGTCACATTGCTCCAGTTTACGGCAACCAGACCTTTTCCGCCACCGTCCCATCTGTCCCATACACCTATGTAGGTCGCAGTTACGGAACCGGCTGCGGCATTTGAACCACTTGCAAGGTAAATGCCTTCTGTATGTTCTGGTGTCAGATAAATTGCAGGTTTCTGATATTTATTTTTCATTGGAACCTCCATTCCTGCGCAGTTTTGCGCAAGTACAAAACAGGTTTATTTCATGTGGTACTTTAGTCCGCAATGCTCATTGCTTACACACATTATAAACAAGAGAAAAAAGAATTGTCAAGATTGATATAGGAAAAAAGTCTTGTTTTAAGAAAAAATAAATACTGGTGTCAAGAAAAAATGCTTGACACCCATTCTTTTTTATGATAATCTATGCAAGGTGCTGATGTGAGAGTACAGATTGGGATATAAAATGGAAGAAAAGATTGAACAGGCGTATCTCTATGATTTCTATGGAGAACTTTTAAACGAACATCAGAGAAAGATATACGAGGATTTTGTGTTCAATGATCTCTCACTCGGTGAGATCGCAGATGAAGAGGGAATCAGCCGTCAGGGTGTACATGATATGGTAAAGAGATGTACGAAGACTTTGGAAGGATATGAGAGTAAACTTCATCTGATCGAGAAGTTCCAGACCGCAAGAGGTATGGTAACAAAGATTCATGCATTGACAAAAGAGTTCTATAAGAATCATGACGAGGCAGTATTAGAAGAGATCGAACAGATCTCCAACCAGATATTAGAGGAGCTATAGATGGCATTTGACAGTTTATCCGAAAAACTCCAGAATGTATTTAAGAACCTGAGAAGCAAAGGTCGTTTGACAGAAGATGATGTGAAGGCTGCTTTAAAGGAAGTTAAGATGGCTCTTTTAGAGGCCGATGTCAATTTCAAAGTGGTCAAACAATTTGTAAAAGATGTGCAGGAGCGCGCGATCGGGCAGGACGTGATGAACGGACTGAATCCGGGACAGATGGTCATCAAGATCGTAAACGAAGAGATGGTTCGCCTGATGGGGTCTGAGACAACAGAAATCGCACTTCGTCCGGGCAAAGAACTGACGATCATTATGATGGCAGGTCTTCAGGGTGCCGGTAAAACGACCACAACAGCAAAGATTGCCGGAAAGTTAAAAGCCAAAGGCAAGAAGGTGCTGCTTGCCGCCTGTGATGTTTATCGCCCGGCAGCAATCGAACAGCTGCAGATCAATGGTGAGAAACAGGGTGTGGAAGTATTCTCCATGGGAGATAAGAACACTCCTGTAAATATTGCAAAGGCTGCGGTAGAGCATGCCACAAAGAATGATTTTAATGTGCTGATCATCGATACAGCAGGACGTCTTCATGTAGATGAGGACATGATGGCTGAATTGATTCAGATAAAAGAAAATGTTGCGGTATCACAGACAATATTAGTTGTTGATGCCATGACAGGACAGGATGCCGTTAATGTTGCGAAGACCTTCGATGAGAAGATCGGAATTGACGGTGTGGTACTTACCAAACTTGATGGTGACACCAGAGGTGGTGCGGCGCTTTCCATAAGGGCAGTGACCGGAAAACCGATTCTTTACGCAGGTATGGGAGAAAAACTTTCTGATTTAGAGCAGTTTTATCCTGACCGTATGGCATCAAGGATTCTTGGAATGGGTGATGTGCTGACTCTCATTGAGAAAGCACAGAGTGAAATCGACGAGGAAAAAGCCAAAAAGCTCGAAGAAAAGATGCGCAAGAATGAGTTTGACTTTGAGATGTATTTAGAATCTATGAGTCAGATGAAAAAAATGGGCGGTCTTTCCAGTATTCTTGGTATGATGCCGGGACTTGGCGGTGGCAAGATGCCTGAGATTGACGAGGGAGCGGCTGAAAAGAATATGGCGCGTACCGAGGCGATCATCTTTTCGATGACAGTCGAGGAGAGACAGAACCCTTCATTGCTCAATCCGAGCAGAAAGCGCAGGATCGCACAGGGAGCAGGCGTTGATATTGCGGAAGTAAACCGTCTTGTAAAGCAGTTTGACCAGGCAAAGAAAATGATGAAACAGATGCCTGGCATGATGAAAAAAGGTAAAAAGGGAATGTTTAAAGGACTTCCTTTTTAATAAATGAACAGCAAAAATTTAAGGAGGTGAAAGTAATGGCAGTAAAGATCAGATTAAGAAGAATGGGACAGAAGAAAGCACCTTTCTATCGTATCGTAGTTTCTGATTCCAGATCCCCGAGAGATGGAAAGTTCATCGAAGAGATTGGAACATATGATCCGACTAAAGATCCAAGCGAGTATCATGTAAATGAGGACTTAGCAAAGAAATGGTTAGCAAACGGAGCTCAGCCAACAGATACCGTAGCAAGAATTTTCAAAAATGCTGGTATTGAGAAATAGGATCAGTGAGGTGGACCTATGAAAGAATTAGTAGAAGTAATTGCCAAGGCACTTGTTGATTGCCCGGATGAAGTTGTTGTAACTGAGACCGAGAATGAAAAAGCGATCGTATTAGAGTTGCGCGTTGCACAGTCTGATATGGGTAAGGTAATCGGCAAACAGGGACGTATTGCGAAAGCGATCCGTTCTGTTGTAAAGGCTGCTGCCTCAAAAGAAGAGAAAAAAGTGATTGTGGAGATTATGCAGTAATCTTCACAGTAAACCGGCGTGATCATGAACATGGTGCAGCCGGTTTTTTTTCTATCAGGGAAGGAAGAGAGGGAATAAGAATGAGAGGTATTGCAAAAAAGTGTTGTATATTTTTAATGACATTCCTGTTAGC
>ERZ1034626.1013-NODE-1013-length-19612-cov-12.017692_pt1 | contig 19612 bp, 10 predicted proteins | sample MGYA00520652_ERZ1034626 | MGnify/ENA primary metagenome ERZ1034626 (study PRJEB33766, sample SAMN09781765) | gut metagenome | biome: gut microbiome | host: Homo sapiens | place: Madagascar | study: EMG produced TPA metagenomics assembly of the PRJNA485056 data... | reverse complement strand
ATGCTTGAGGCAGGTGGATTCCGTCGTCTCGACCCATGCCAGCCGCTCGGCTCAGTCAATGCCGGCGACCGGTTCTTCGTCACCAAGAACGACTCCTCAATCTATGCCTTCCGCATAGGTCGCAAGCCGCTTGCCGAAGCAGGATTCCACATGATATGTGCCCATAGCGACTCGCCCACGTTCCGCATCAAGCCCAATGCTGAGATGCTATGCGAGGGCGGACTCGTCAAGCTCAACACCGAGGTGTATGGCGGTCCGATAATGTCTACATGGTTCGACCGTCCGCTCACACTTGCCGGACGTGTCATCGTGCGCAGCCAGGACGTAATGCGTCCCGACACGATGTTGCTCCACATCAAGCGACCGCTGCTGCAAATCAGCAACCTCGCCATCCACTTCAACCGTCAGGTCAACGATGGCGTTAAACTCAGCCGTCAGAAGGATGTGTTGCCGCTCTTGGGGCAGATTACAAGCCAGCTCGAAGCCGGCAATCTGCTTCTCAACGTCATTCTTGAAGAACTGGGCAAGCAGCGCCCCGTAAGCCGTGAGGACATCCTCGACTTCGACCTCTATCTTGCCGACACAGCGCCAGCATGCACCTTCGGCGTTCACAACGAGTTTGTCTCATCCGGACGTCTCGACGACCTTTCGATGTGTTTTGCCGGACTTGAAGCCATCCTTGCTGCTGCCGACAGCGACACCACACAGGTGCTCGGCATCTTCGACAACGAGGAGACCGGCTCGCAGACCAAGCAGGGAGCAGGCAGCCCCTTCCTTTCGTACATGCTGCGTCGCATAGCCCTGGCACAGAGTGGCACCGAGGAAGCCTACTATCAGACCGTAGAGCGTGCCTTCATGATTTCGGCAGACAATGCTCATGCATGGCATCCAAACTATCCAGAGAAGTACGACCCAACCAACCATCCTATGCTTGGCAGTGGTCCGGTCATCAAGTTCAACGCTGCCCAGAAGTACGCTTCCGATGCAGCCTCGGCAGCCGTCTTCGCCGGAATATGTGCCAAGGCAGGTGTACCTTGCCAGCGCTTTGTCAATCACAGCGATGTGGCAGGCGGCAGCACTCTCGGCAACATCCTCGCCTCGTCAATCCCATTGCGTGGTGTAGATATGGGCAATGCCATCCTTGCCATGCACAGCTGCCGCGAGACAGGCAGCGTGCGCGACCATGAGTATTGCGTAAAGGTGTTTACGGAGTTCTATAATCTGTAGAAGCCCTACCCCCAGCCCCTCCCCCGCAGGGAGGGGAGTGGTATGAACCGACTGCTTGGGAATTAGGAGTTAGGAGTTAGGAATAAGGAATTAGGAATTTTTGAATTTCGAGTTAACCAAATCACAATTCTTAATTCTTAATCGCCGTAGGTGACCAATTCCTAATTCCTCATTCAACACTCCACAATGTGTTTTCCCACGACGTGTCCCATTGTCCACGCCGCTTGCAGGTTGAATCCGCCAGTTATGGCATCCACGTCGAGCACTTCGCCGGCGAAGAACAGTCCCTTGCACACCTTGCTTTCGAGCGTATGCAGGTCGACAGAAGCCAGCGAAACGCCGCCGCACGTCACGAATTCGTCGCGTGCCTTGCCACGTCCCTCAATCTGGTAGATGTCGTTGGTTAGCGTCTCTATGATGCGGTTGAGGTTCTTCTTGCCCAGTTCGCCCCATCGATGCTCAAGCGAGTGTCCCGTGCGACGTATTATGTAGTGCCACAGTCGGGTAGGGATGTTGAACGGTCTTACCGTAGCCAGTTGTTTCTGCGGGTTGCAGGCAGCAATGCCTACAATCTCCTCCTCAGCCACCGAGCGTCGGCTCTCGCCTGTCCAGTTGATAGCTACAGGCGACTGATACTGCCGCTCGTTCAGATGGCGTGCAGCATGCGACGACAGCTTCAGCGCAGCCGGACCGCTCATTCCCCAGTGGGTAATGAGCAACGGTCCCTCGGCACGCATCTTCGTACCTGGTATCGAAGATATCACAGGCTCCACCACCGTTCCCATCAGTTCAAGGAAGTTGCGGTCCTTGATGTTGAACGTGAAGAGCGACGGCACGGGTTGTTCAATCTCGTGGCCCAGCATGGCGTGCATCTTCAGCCCTTCGCCCTTCGGACTGCCTCCCGTAGTGATTGCTACGCGGTCGAAGTCGCGCTCCATACCGTTGGCAAAGCACAGGTGCAGCGTCCCGTCGTCGTTGCGGGCGATACTGTCGAGGCAGTGGCGTGTCTTCTGCTTTACGCCCAGCCTTGTGGCAAGCCCCATGAGACAGTCGATGATGCTGTGCGAGTCCTGCGATTGCGGAAACACGCACTCGTCATCCTGCGTGGTCAGTCCCACACCCTCGCGTTCAAACCATTCGTAGGCGCTGCGGTGGTCAAACCGCTTGAACAGCCTCTTCATCAGTTTGTGTCCGCGCGGATAGGCATGCTTCACGTCGCTTATCAGGCGAAACGAATTGGTAAGGTTGCAGCGTCCGCCGCCCGTGATTTCCACTTTGGCGAGCATCTTGGGCGCCTTCTCGAAGATTGTGATGTCGGCAGAAGGGCAGTTGCGTTTTGCTTCGATTGCAGCAAAGTAGCCCGCCGCTCCGCCACCGATAATGGCAATGGTCATATTTGATTTTTGAATTTTGATTTTATTGTCATGAATTATCACGAATTGTCCATAAATTTCACCACGAATTCCACTAATCCCACGAATGTTTGGTGTGCTATAGTCACGAATTATCATGAATTGACCATGAATTTATACTGCGACATTATATGCTACAGAATTCGTGAGTAATTCGTGGCCATTCATGACCTTTTATATAGTCACGAATTGTCCATAAATTCCAAATTGAATAATTCTTAATCGCCGTAGGCGACCAATTCCTAATTCCTAATTCGTAATTCCAAATTCTTCACGCTCCCTGCCTTCATTATCAATGCCCTCACTTCGTCGTAGTCGGTGAATTGCGGGTTGCGTTCCATGAATATTCTCACGGCACGGTCGATGAGTTTATGGTTGATAAGCTTGGCGTTCACCATCTTGTTGCCCTCCACACGTCCCAGTCGTATCTGCACCGTAGTGCTTATCATGTCGAATATGAGTTTCTGCGACGTGCCAGCCTTCATGCGTGTGCTGCCCGTTACGAATTCCGGACCCGTCAGCACCTCCACCCGATAGTCGGCTTGAGCTGCAATGGGCGAGTTGGGGTTGTTCACGATACATCCCGTAGTGATGCCCTCGGCACGTGCGTGTCGCAGCGCAGCCAGCACAAATGGCGTTGTGCCGCTTGCCGAGATGCCCACCACGATGTCCTCCTGGCAGACTCCCCTTGCCGTGAGCTGCGTCCAGCTGTCGTCGGTGTCGTCCTCGCGCGACTCTCGCGTCTGCGTCAGACACTCTATGCCGCCAGGGAAAATGGCTTGGATCTGTCGTCCGTCGATGCCGTAGGTGTTCTGCACCTCAATGGTGTCGAGAGTGGCGAGTCGTCCGCCCGTGCCGCATCCCACATAAAACAGTCGGCCGCCGCAGCGCAGCTTGTGCTCCACGGCATCAATCAGCCTGTTGATGGCAGGCAGCGCCTTGTCCACAGCCATGGGCACCGACATGTTCTCGCGGTTGATATTGGCAGTTATCTGTTCCACGCTCATCTGTTCCAGGTGGTCGTAGTGCGATGGTTGCTCCGTAATTCTCTTGTCCATATTAGCATGGTTTTATTTCATATATGCATCTGCAAATTTAGATAAAAATTCTGAATTATAAGCCAGTTTTATCAAGAGATAGTGCAAACCGAAGACAATACAAAAATGTGGTGAGATGTTGTATGCAAATATCGTACATGTAGTAAAAAACTGTTACAAAATAAAAATCGATTCTAGAGATTGGCAGAGTGTTTTTATCGGTTTTTACAGTGTTCTACACCACATTTTTTTCATTCAAGGCTTCTTTACACTCCAAAGGGACTACATTTGGAGAGCAAAGAAGCCCTAATTGCAATGCAACGGAAGCTTGAATGGAGTGAAAAAGTAGTCTCTTTGCAATGAAAAAGAGCTTTTTTGTGATGCTGAAAATTGCAATTTTAACTCGTTGAATTTATATCCCGTTGAGTATGAGTGTGATAGCTAAAATCGGTCAAAACTCACGAATTTCGAGCCAAAGATTTCCTTGTGCATTCAACTCATAGTTTTCATGGCGCAAAAATGCAAATATTGTATAGGTGCGGCTGCTTTTGTAGTCCTTAATCTGTATACTGATGCTGCTTACATATTTTATTGTGTTCACTTGAAATTGCGGATGAATCGTAAAAAAGCTCCAATCGATAATGAAATTCAAGAAATAATCACTAATTTTGCAGTTAGTATCTGCCTTGCAGAAAGCCCGAAAGGGAAATAAGCGGGAGGGTACTGACTTTTTTACATAATAAGAGCGTTTACTTGACGTTTGTCTTTGACTATCCGTAATCTCGCAAATTACAAAAATTATTAGAAGACAATACGGCTATGTAGATGTTCACGGTTAGGTAATGCCAATACCCAGCCGTGTTTTGTCGTATATATACCCTTGGTGTATCCAATGGGTATATATGCGACATATTCACGTATGGTGTATTTCTATATCTACTGTGGGCTTTCTGCATGCTGTTAATTCTGATAATTTAGGCTTTGCGAGAGCCTCGGATAGCAGAATGGCAGCAGGAAAGTCCACTTTTTGTTTAGTTACTAATATAAAAACTATAAATACCAACCGATTATGTACAAGATAACATGGGATAAGGAGACTGGTGGAGTGCTGTTGCATTCGCGCATTGTTGAAGGTACCCTTGGTATCTCCCCTCGCCCCGTGTTCTTTGAAGAACTTGATTTGCTCCATCTTGATGATTTGGGATGGACATATCCTCACTGTGATTTTCCGTTGCTTTGGGCTGTTAACAAGCAGTATTGGTATCGTGGTGAAATGGTGTTTGAAGCTAAAGGTGCAAACATCTATGATGATGCGACAATAATATTTCAGCCGGGCAAAGAGCGATTAACTCTTGAACCCGTGAATGTGCCTTTAATGCTTGAACGCACGAAGGAATATATGTTTCTGCTCGAAAGCGAAGCTTTAGAATTCATTCATGAGACATACGAGCAGTATGCTGGAGCACGTAAGAGCGTTAAGAACGTAGCAGCTAATCAACTTGATTATGAAGCATTGGCTCAACGTGCAGAGAAGCGCACAAAGACAAAGATGGCTATTGTGAAGGAAGACTGCGACTCGTTTGATATCGTTCCCCTTAATGAGGCCGAAAAACAAGGAAAACGAATATATCAAACAACGAAAATAGACCGTTTCCTTGCTTCTTTCTCTGGAGGAAAAGACTCGCAAGTTGTGCTCGACCTCTGTACACGAGCAATACCAAGCACCGACTTTGAAGTGATTTACAGCGACACAGGCTATGAATTGCCTCCATCACTCACACTGTATGACGAGGTGCAAAGGTATTATAAGGAACTATATCCTGATCTCAAATTCTCAACTGCAAGAAATCATGAGAGTGTACTGAACTATTGGGATAAGATAGGAACACCGAGCGAATCTTTGAGGTGGTGTTGTACAATAATGAAGACATCTCCATTATATAGGAGTCTGAAGAAAGAAGACAATAAACAATCCAAAGTTTTGACTTTTGAGGGCGTTAGAGCTGAAGAAAGTGTCCGACGTTCTAATTATGAAAGAATCGGAAAAGGTGTAAAGCACGATACTGCAATTAATGCTCGCCCTATATTACATTGGTCTACGATCGAGATATTTCTCTATATATTCAAATATAATTTACCGATAAATCCAGCTTACCGATTAGGTAAAGCACGTGTTGGATGCCTTATTTGTCCATATTCATCTCAATGGGATGATATGATTGTCAATAAATGCTATAAAGATGCGTTACACCCATTTGTTTCTCGTATTGAAAAATGGGCAAAGGAAAGTGGTGTAAAGGATTTGGATAATTATATAAAAGAAAGAAAATGGAAGTTTAGAGCAAGTGGCAATATTCTAGGAAAAAAATCCTCATTTGTGGTGAAGAGTAAGTCTAATGATTTCATTGCTGAAATAAATGGCTTGCATATACCTATAGAAGAATGGTTGTCAACAGTTGGAACATTTTCATTGATAGAAGTAGATAACGCTAAAAAAAGAGGAGATTTACGTTTTAAGAACGCAATTTACAGTTTTGAAATAGAGAAAAAAAACAAAATAACGTTTACTCTGTATGATGCTAATACAAACATAGAACTGATAGGTCTTATACGTAGGGTTCTTAACAAATCGACTTATTGTATAAGTTGTGAAGCATGTGAAGTTGAATGTCCGACAGGAGCCTTGAGTGTAATTCCACAAGTAAAAATAGATCGTAACAAATGTGTGCATTGCCATAAATGTTTAACATTTCACGATAAAGGCTGCGTAGTAGCAACATCTGTAGCAACAACAACAGAATCAAATATGAAAGCAAAAACAGGAATTGATAGATATAATACATTTGGTTTGCGTGAAGAATGGCTTGATTTGTTCTTCTCAACACCCGATGATTATTTTGAAGGAGAAAATAGTGGTCTTGGAGTTAAGCAAAAGCCTGCCATGGCTAATTGGCTGAAAGAAGCAGAAATAATAAACAACGACAAGAGTCTGACAGAACTTGGAAAGTTCTTATGTGAAATCTATACAGATAATGCAGAGACTGTATGGGAAATAATATGGATAAATCTTGTAAAGAACTCTTTTATTTGTCATTGGTTTGCCTCACATATCAAACAAGGTACTGTGTATAATAAAAAGTCTTTAACAGAAATGTTCATAGATGAATATCAGTCAACGTATGGAAAAAGAACAGTAGAGAATGCCCTGTCTGCATTATTAGGCACTTTCAGTTATTCACCTATAGGCGAACGCTTTGGATTATATAAAGATGTAGAAAAAACAAACGCAAAAAGATGTGTTTGTCAAGAATTGTCTGATACTGCAATTGCATACTCTTTATATAGATATTCTGAGGCTAGAAATACAAGAAGTTTGACTATCTCTGATTTCTATCGCGAAGATGCACAGGAAGGTGTAAATGTTGAATTTCAGTATACAAAAGACTCTTTCAGAAAGAATCTCCGAAATCTCAATTCTGCTAATAATAGAGTACTTGTTGCGGAGCTAAACATGGGTCTTGACAGTATAACTCTTAGAGATGATTTAACATCTTATGCTGTATTAAAGCAATTGTTATGATTGGTAGTTTGCAAATAACCTATTATAAAGGATTGCTTTGTTCTATAAAACAGAAAATAACAAATGGCGAAGCCAATATAGCTAAGCCTATCCTTCTATTGACAATAATCCGTTTGATAGAAAGAGGTAAGGTTTTAGGGAACAAAATAGCATATAATGACATCTTGAAAGAAACGTATTATGCAATACTAAAAGGATATACGGATATAATGACTCCTGTACAATATCCTTTTTACTATATGCGTAATGATGGTTTTTATCATATAAATGGCCAAACGGCTTTAAAAACACCATCCGAGAAATATATAAACGAGCATATTGACTATGCCTATTTAGATCCAGAATTATGGGACTTGCTTCAAGATCCTTTGGTTAGAGACGAGTTCCTAAAGGCAATAATCAATCACTACCTTAAAGAAGACAAAGAATAATATAAAAATGAAATATAGTGACATTGTAAATCTCAGAGCCATGCGCCCTGCCTACAATATTCAAGAAGAAGGTCATGGCGAGTGGAAGACATTTATAGCCAACGATCAGTTTAACGGCATACTGAGCAACATGATTAAGGCTGTCCGCAACAATGATGCCGACAATCACAAGTCGGTGTGGATTGCAGGTACTTATGGTACGGGCAAGAGCCATGCCGGTGCGGTGTTGAAGCATCTGTTTTGTGATAGCATTGACGATATTCGCGAATATGTAGAAGAAGAATATCGTAAGGAGAAGTATGCCATGCTGCGCAACTCACTGCTAAACGTTAGAAGCGAGAAACGCTTGTTCGCCGTAAACCTCTATGGTCAGCAAAGTATAGCCCACGAAGAGGACTTGTCGCTACAGATGCAACGTGAAATAAAAAGAGCGTTGCGCAAAGCTGGCATTGAAATAATGGTAAAGACAGACTTCGACTCGCTTGTTGAGCATATTGACGAGCAACCTGCAATATGGCAGACTCTTATAGACAGCAACACAATGTTGAGTAGTGTTGCTCCCGACTTGAAGAAGTTGAAGCAGTTGCTTCAGAACGGAGATACCGAAGTGTTGGAACGTGTGCGTACAGCACAGCGCACAGCTGGTATAGACATACGTTTGCAGATTCAGAACATGAAGGACTGGATATTCGAGGTGCAGAACGCCTTGAAGCAGCAAGGCGTGTACGATGGTCTTCTCATTATTTGGGACGAGTTTACTGAGATAATGACATCAAGCATAGGTGGGCGATTGCTTGTGTTGTTGCAGGAGATAGCCGAGGCAATGATGAATCCTGAGAACAACTCATATTTCCTCTTCATCTCACACCCTTCTGCACTTCTCACGCTTAAGGAGGAGGAACGCGAAAAGACAAAGGGACGCTACCACTATGTGGCTTACAATATGGAACCCGTATCGGCATTCAAGATAATGTCGAAGAAGTTTAAGATTGTTAACGAGAAAATATATGAGCAGCGCAAGCAGCATTTTTATGCCTTGCATTGCGATTTGCTCAATACCTTCTCGCAGACATCAACAGACCCTACGGAGACGATAGAAAACATAATGAATCTCTATCCGCTTCATCCGTCTACTGCCAACCTTGCCACTTATTATGCCCGTGAAGCAGGCAGTTCGAGCCGAAGCGTGTTTGAGTTTCTTGCCGATGACAGCGTGCGCAATTTCCTTGACAACGAGACCTATTATGAGAACGGTCTGACTATCACGGCAGATTATCTTTGGGATTATGTGCAACCGAACTTTGAGAAAGACACAATGAGATTCGGTGCTGTGACCGAACGCTACAACAGTCACCATATCACTGTTGAGGCTGCGGGCATAAACCATCTGCGTGTATTCAAAGGAGTGTTGCTGCTAAACGCACTTAATAACATTGCTAACAGCGACACCGTAACACCAAGCGAAGAGAACATACACAATCTGTTCGTCGGAACAGATGTAGAAAACGACTTGCAGGATATTCTCGATTTTCTCAACGACAAGAGCATAATACAGCGTCAGCCTAATGGCAATTATTCTATTCTGTTTACCGCTCTGCCAGGTGAGGAGATACAGAAGATAAAGGAAGAATTGATGTCAAGCAACTATCTTTATACCGACCAAGTTATAAAGTTCGGCGACACGGCACGCAATGCATTCGACAAAAACTTCCGTCAGGTGGCTCGTCCGATATCATACCAGTTCTTCTCTCGCCAGAGCAACGAGTACACCTTGCTGAATCGAATTGAGAACACCAAAGCAAGCGCACGCGACTATGAAATATTCCTTGCTATACTTGTTGCACGCAACCAAGAAGAAATGTTCGCTCTAAAAGACATTGCTGAGCGCAACAGTAAGGAAGAACGTTTTGAGAATGTTGTGTTCCTCGTTATGGAGGCGACTTTCGGCGATAAGGAGTATGAGCGTTTCATTGAGTATCAGGCAAATGCACAGTGCGCACAGAGCCACAGTCTGCCGAAGCAACGCGAAACGTATGCAAAGAATGCGTCCGAAATGATAGACGAGTGGATAAAGCGCATGAGAGGCTATAACGCAACTTTCTATCTTCGCAACGACTCTATGACAATTGTAGGAAGCCGCATTGTTTCTACAATAAATACTGCTGTTGCTCCTCAGATATTTACAGCAGGTCCAGAGTCATTAGAGCTGATACAGACAAAGGGCTGTTCTGTCACTTATTGGGCAAAGAAGGCAGTAAAGGCAACTGTTGACACTATCCTTTCATACCAGACAAAGGAAGAAATACTGAAATCGGCATCGTGCAGCGGTCCCGGTCGCCACGTAGAATACCTTCTGCAAGATAGTGTTGACGACAATCTTGACTGGAAGAGCGATATAGATCCGAATCACCCACTAAAGAAGGTGTGCGATTATGTGGACGAATATCTTTCTGGTAGACATACAAATAAGAATCAGACATTCAACCTTGGCGATAAGCTTATCGACTTGACAAAGGCTCCATTCGGATTGTACCAGAGTTATGCACCTATGATGATGGTAGCGTTTGCCATGCGCAAATATGTGGATAAGATATATGACACTAATGGCAAGCCACGAAAGGCGAAGCATCTTGTTGACGATGTTGTAGAAATGTTTGCTGCTTGGGAGAAAGGCAAGCAGTCGAATAAACTCAACTTCATGTTTGAAAGCCGCGAGGCTGGAAAACTAAGTAAGAGTTTGATTCAGATGTTCTCGCTGAAAAAGCTTAAAGGCTATTCAGACATAAGTTCGCTGAAGGATGCAAAAGCTGCAATACAGTATGAATATACAAAGGAAAAAGGCTTCCCATTGTGGTCTTTGAAATATTGCCCAAGCGAATATAATACGGAAGCTATGCGCACTCTCATTACGAACGTTATGAAGGTAGTCAGCGACCCTGAAAGCATGAAGAATCCTACACTTCTTAATGATACAATCAATGGCTTTGAAGAGCAGAAATTCGAATGGCTTAGCCTTCTGAGCGAGAATGAAGGAAGAAACTACAAAGATGGTTTCAATGCATTCATTAAGAATGTTGAGATTGCTAATGTGCAGGATGCAGAGATCGACGCTGTAATGGAGTATTTGCTTGGTCATCTTCCTGGAGAAATCGGCTTGTGGAAAGAAAGCGATGTGAAGGAAAACGTAAAAGACTGGAGAATGTTGCAACAGCAAAAGACTCCACAGCCAACACCTGCGTTCACTCCGTCAACCCCTATACCATATCCTCAGCCTCCAGCAGACCCAAACCCTTACGTTCACATACCGACAATAGAGGATGTTGCGAAAAAGCGCAACAAACTGAAAGAAAGTCTGCGATTTATGCCAAGCCAAGAAGCAAAAGATTTGCTCGAAGAGATAATAGACAAAGAAAGCATAAGTATACTTGATATATTATTGAAATATGTATAGTGAATACCTTTCCTTCGACGAACTTAAACATCAGGTTCTTACCGACAAAGAGTCAGTAGGACTTGATGTGTATACACGTAACCGTTATCCGATACGCTTTGTGTTGTTTGACAATTTCCGCGATTGTAGCAGTTTCGTGGAATTTGTATTGACTGAGATGCATGCTGTGCTCGAAAGTGTAGACAAGTGGCTTGATGTAGATTACCCAGACATCATGATTACACATACGCAACTTGCAGAAAATTTCAAGCAATACGTTAAGAAGCAGAATGGCAAGGATTGCGTGATAGCACCATTCTCCGAACTTGCACGTTTCTATGACAACGGCGAAAAGAAAACTTTCGACGCATTGCTTAAGACAATCAAAGCAATAGAAGCGAGTGTTGAGGGAGTGGAGCATCACCAGCGTGTGTACGTACCGATAGTTGGCCTTGAAGGAAAAATGGAAACGTTCTGTCAAGACTCACAAAGCACGATATGGCGATTGAAGTCGGATTCTAAATATCTGACTTATCGCCTTGTGCTCACCAATAGCACTACATTCGGGGTGAAAGGACTTGAAGAACACTATACTATAGTTGAAAACATGCAGGAGTGGCTTAATATTTGGAAAGACAACAAACAACAAACCACACCTAATATAATATGTACATCGCCATCAATATTTGCCAATGCTGTATATGCTCAACCCGATAACGCCTTTTCGTATATCAATTGTAACGACGCTTATGATTTCTTGATTGCAGGTCTGCAATTGGCGTTCGGTGGTGTGAAGAAAACAGATGAAGACGAAGAGTATTGGATGCAACTTGCAGAAGATACGGATATAAGCAACGGATTTAATTTCAGTAAATACGTAGAGAACTATTTCTCTGTGAATGCCATCGCTACCTACCAGCAGTTTATAAAGTTATGGTTAGAGCATCTTGGCAGTTATGACAGGTGGCTTCTTGCTATGTATTATCAAACTCAGGAGAGCAGAAACGAGTATATTTGCAAAATACTTGACAGTCTGCATTCGTTTGTAGGAAACGAGTTCGTAGAACGCATGGCTTATGATATGACGACTGTAGAGACGGAAATAGAAGTAAGGAAGTTCTGTCTGACGGAAGCAGCACATAGACATATAATGCTAAGCGAAAGCGCTGCACTATCTATAAAGAACCGACTCGAAGTAATAGCAAAACAGCATGGAACGGTAAATGCGCTTAAGTATTTTACAGGTATATCTACTAAAGAAAAGGAACTCGCTATTTCTTGGTTAGCTAAAGGAGAAATAAAACCAGCACAAATCAAATCGTTCTTTCCGGATTTGTGCAATTATCTTTCTAAACCACTTGGCGTATCTGTAAACGTAGAAAAGTGGATTGTAGATTATATTGGAGAATACAAAAAAGCTAAGGTCGCAAACCGATACACAGACGGATTAAAAGACTTTATAAAAGAACATAACTCTGATGAAGTGGCGTTTGATACTTGGTATCAGCGTTTTTCTACAGTGCGCACATTGCTTGCAAACAGAGGTGATATTGAAGTGTTCTATTGGGTCGATGGTCTTGGAATAGATTGGATACCATTGGTAAAAGAAATTATACGCGAGAAGAACGATCCGAACTTATTCCTAAATGAAGTAATGATAGCACGTTCGTTGCTACCTTCTACAACTGCTGTTAACAAAGCCGAGTTGCAAAAATTGCTACCCGAAGGACTGCAACTGTTGAAAGCAGGTGATCTTGATAGTTTCGCACACCAGACTGTGAATGCTTGGCCTTCATATATTATAAAGGAGTTGCAACTTGTAAGAGATGTGATAAACGAAATCATATCGAAATATAATGGTAAGAAAGTTGCTATAATTTCTGATCACGGCCTTTCGTATATGCCTCAGTTGTGTGAAGGAAAGGGTCTTGCAGGTGTTGTGTCGGATCACCATGGTCGAGTTGCAATGAAAGATAAAGGTACATTTAGTGTTGATAACAATTATGTACGTCTTGAAAATGACAATGTAGCATGTGCTTTGAATCACAATTCTCTTTGCAATAAGGTGCCAAAAGGACAAGGTATACATGGAGGATGTACACCTGAAGAAGTGCTTGTGCCTATATTCATCATCTCAAGTTACATTAATGCTGCGGAGTGGTCTGCAGAGTTGTTAACACCTGAATTGTCCGGGGCAAATCCTGTTGCTCAATTTAGAATTAAAGGCATGCCGTCGACAGACATTCCGTTTGTTTCGTACAATAACGGACAGTATAGTTTGCAGCATATTGAAGATAATGTATTTGAAACAGAACCTTTGTGTGTGGATGCAAATTGCAGAAGTATAAGTCTCGTAATCGGTAAAGTAACACGTGTTTATAGTATAGACGTCAACGTAGGACTGGAAGAAGAAGACCTGTTCGACTTTTAATATAAAAATAAAAAGAAATGAAGAGTGAAATATGTGAAAAGATAAGGACATACTTCTCACAGATGTCAATATACAAAGACCCAGAAAAGACAAATAGTATTTTCGTGGGTCGCAATTTGCCTGCTTTCGTGAAAGACTTTCTTTTAAAACGTTTCATGAATGTGCAGACAGGAAACATTGATACTATAGGTCTGACAGATTTCCTTAACAAGGTGATTCCAGCAAATCCAGGAAGTGTGAAAGATAGAATAGTCTCAGGTCAAGAGGTGACTCTCCTTGCGCGTTTTATCGTGTATATTGATTTGGTAAAAGGAGTGAAACAGTTTGCTATTCCCGATTTTGGTATCAAACTTTCGGATGGTATCATTCCTGAGTTTACATACAAGAAACATCAAGGTGAACTTGTTGATGGCGAGAAATGGGGCATTGTAAAGCTATGTCTAATGGATGATATTGATGGCAAAAAAAAGCATGTAAACATGGTAGAATACAAGCCTTTCAAACCATATAGTTCTGTAGAAGTCAGCTATCTTGCAAAGGCTCGTAGACATTTTACAACACAAGAATGGATAGATGTTCTTCTTTCTGCTATGGAATACGATCCTGACGGCTTTATCAATATGACTCAAAAACTTGAGTTTATAAGTCGTTTGTTGATATTTGCAGAGCCACGCCTTAATGTGATAGAACTTGCACCAAAGGGAACTGGAAAATCATATGTATTTGGTAATTTGTCTAAATATGGTTGGCTTGTAAGTGGTGGAAAGGTGACACGTGCAAAGTTGTTTTATGATAAAACACGCCAACAAAATGGTATTATCAAGAACCATGACTTCACGGTGTTTGATGAGATACAGACTATAGAGTTCCAAGAACCTGCAGAGATTCAAGCAGCTCTAAAATCATATCTTGAAAGCGGAAAAACAACCATTGATAACAACGAGTTTAGTTCAGAATGTGGTTTGATGCTGATGGGTAATATTCCTCTGACAAAGGACCGTCGTCCTGCTTCATTGCTATATTTCAATTCGTTGCCTAAGAATTTCCGTGAATCAGCATTGCTTGACCGCTTTCATTGCTTCATCGAAGGATGGTTGCTGCCACGTGTAGACACTTCTATGATATTTAAGGGATGGACTATCAATGTGGAATACTTCTCTGAGATTCTGCATACAATGCGTACAATCAATTCGTACAATCTTTTATTTGACCAATTAGTAGAGTTTGTCGGCAAGGCAGATATGCGTGATTCTAAAGCTATCAAGCGTATAGCAACGGGATATATGAAGCTGTTGTTCCCTCATTGGCAAAGCGTTGAAGAGGTCAATAGAGAAGAATTTGAGATGTATTGCCTAAACCCAGCAGTTCATCGTCGTGGCATAATAAAGGAGCAGTGTCATAATATAGACCCTGAATTTAAAGTTGGAATGCCTGAAATTCAATTACGATAATATAATAACAAAAATGGAAAAACTTGAAAATTTTTATAGGACACGTGCAGACTTCCCAGATTGGATGACTGAGGAAGAATGGAACAAGAAAGAGATAGAGATTATAAAGGAATGCCTTGAGCCGAAGATTAAGCAGACAATGGAAGAACTTTTTAATGGCATAAAGTGTCCTTTGTCTGTAGCTATTGAATATGATGAGGAGAATGAATTATCTGTAAAAATAAAACGTCAAGGAGATGAATTAGATAAACAGGAAGAGTATTATAACTCTTTTTCTCGTCATTCTGACGGTATTCGTATAAAAGGTAAACGCCAGATGTTTACAATTGATGGTAGTGGATACTTCAATAAGCGTAGCTGTGTATTAGAAGTTGTTAAGAGATATATGCGACAGCATCCAGAAACGACTTCTCAACAACTTATGCAAGTTTTCCCTGCAGAAGTACAGGGTGGTTATGGAGTTGTGCGTAGTGTTTTATGGGTCCATCAACAACAGCAGCTTGGTAAGGACTTTTTGAGACGATATTATATGGATTCAAAAGACTTGATAAATACTTCTGACGGTATACAATTTGCTGTTAGTAATCAGTGGGGAGACACTTTTCAAAGGTTTGTTGATTGTGCCAAGAAAGTTGGTGTGGAAATAAAGGAAATATAGAAAACCATTGGTTTAAGGCTCTCTTATATGCTAAATAAAGATTTCCAACACATAACCACAATAGAATGCGAGAGTTATTATATTGGCTATTATTGCTCTCCTTCTGTGTAATACAGGAGGGTAATAAAATGCTATATAATAATTACTCCATCCAAAGTTATGGTTTTATCAATTTAATATAGTATCTTTGCCGTGTCACTTCTAACGGAAAGAATACTATGATAAAGCTAACATATTATATAGATGCTTTCTCTTCGCTACATACAGCGAAATATAAGGGTCATAAGGCACCGCATAAGGCGGTGCTACTGTTGTCTATTATGACAATGTTGCCGATAATTGCACTTGTGGCATAGAGGGAAGTGTGGCAAATAAAAAACAATTGAAAAATAATTAATATGATGGGAAACAGAGAAAAGGATGAGAGAAAACTTCCGTCTGAGTGTACTACTATTATTGTAGGTGAAAAACAGAGTGCCGACGGTGCGCGATACCTGTGCCGCTCAAGCGATTTTGATGCGCTGATGGCGGTCAATGTGGAGGTGCACCATGATACAGACAACGGACCGGAGGAGTTCGTGGCAAAGGATAGCAAGTTCAGATGTCCGCTGCCACGAAAGGCTCTGGGATATACCGCACTGCCTGACTATACCTTCCCAGGAGAGTGGGGCAGTGCCGGATATAACACAGCCGGAGTGGGCATGAGTTCTACTGAGACCATATTCAGCAGCGAGAAGGCTTTGGAGGCTGACCCGTATGTGGAAGACGGACTGGCTGAGAACTGTACGTACAACATAGTTCTGCCTTATATTCGTACAGCTCGTGAGGGTGTGAAGCGATTGGGCGCGCTGATAGAGCTATATGGTTCGGCAGAGGGTTTCGGCATAGGATTTATAGACGGTAAGGAGACTTGGTATCTTGAGAATGCAGGAGGACACAGGTGGCTGGCCTGCAGAATGCCTGAGGACAAGTATTTCGTAACCGGCAATCAGAGCCGTTTCCGCGAATACAATCCCGACGACAAGGCTAATTTTCTGGCTTCTGTCGACCTAATAGAGTTTGCTGAGAAGCACGGACTGTACAATCCTACTGACGGAGCGTTCGACTTCCACGAGGCTTATTCGAGAGACGAGAAGCTTGACACTACATATAATTATCCGCGTGTGTGGGGCTTGCAGCAGATGTTCTCGCCAGCCATCAAGAACGATGTGACGAAGAATACGTTCCCCGTGTTTGCCGAGGCGGAAAAGAAAATCGGCTTAGGCGACTTGCGAAGAGCTTTCCGATTCCATTACGACAATACCGACCACGACCCTTATTTACATTCTAATGGCAAGGAGCTGTATCGCCCCGTAAGCATATTCCGCACTACGCAGACGCATATTATGCAGGTGCGTGAGGATTTGCCGGTTGCTATTGGTGAGGTGACTTATGTAGCGTTCGGTATGGCTGACTTAAGCGTATTCGTCCCGTTCTATCAAGGAGCTACAGAGGCCGATGAACGATATACGTATCGTGCCAGCGGCGTGAGCGACGACTTTTCCGCCTATTGGACATTCCGTAAGGTTGCTACACTGGGCATGACCGACTACAATTTCCTTGCACCGATAATAAAGAAGGCTTATCTGGAACTTGAAACAGAATTCGATGAGGCGCAGAAGGATATTGAAGCCGAATATCTCGCCACATACAAGGATGCGCCCGACAATGCACGCGAGGCGCTGACCGCCGCCAACATCAAATTGCAGCAAAGGGCCTACGAATTCAGCAAGGATCTGCTCAATAAGCTGTTCACTCACCTCACAGGCAAAGTGCAGGAGGAGTATCTGTTTCATGGAGCGTAATGAAGCTTAAAATCAAACAACATTGAATTCCAAAGAACAACCAAAACTACATTTATTTATCCAATATGAATGTCAGTGAAGGTTGTTCTTTTGTTTTATGTTGTTTTTGTTGTTTTGTTTATTGCTATTTTCTTGCATTAAATATTCTTTTTTACTAAATTTGCAACGTATCATTGATACTTCTGCTATTTGATTTTTTTATACTACTAACATAATACCTTACACTATGGCAAAAATGAAGCAGATTGTAGAGTGTGTGCCTAATTTCAGCGAGGGCCGCGACATGGACGTAATCCGTCAGATAACGGACGCAGTAGAGAGCGTCAAGGGTGTGAAACTGCTTGATGTAGACCCTGGCGAGGCAACCAACCGTACTGTCGTAACCTTCGTGGGCGAGCCTGCAGATGTGGTGGAGGCAGCCTTCAGAGCTGTGGGCAAGGCCGCACAGCTTATTGATATGCGCCAGCAGCACGGCGCTCATCCGCGTATAGGCGCTACTGATGTGCTGCCCATTGTTCCCGTGAGCGGAATTACGCTTGAGGAGTGTGCCGAGATTTCGCGCCAGCTCGCCAAGCGCATTGCCGACGAACTCAATATTCCTTGCTATTGCTATGAGGCTGCGGCATTCACCCCCGAACGCAGAAACCTTGCCGTGTGTCGCAAGGGCGAATATGAGGGCATTGCCGAGCGCATTGCCGACGACGCTGAGGCACCCGACTACGGTCGTCGCCCGTACAACGAACAGGTGGCACGGACGGGTTGTACAGTGGTTGGAGCACGCGATTTCCTTATTGCGGTGAACTTCAACCTGAACACTACCTCGACACGCCGCGCCAACGCCATCGCGTTTGACGTGAGAGAGAAGGGACGACCTATGCGTGAGGGCAACCCTATCATCGGCAAGAAACTGCTCTATGCCGACGGTACGCCAATCATGAAGCCAGGCACACTGAAGTGTACCAAGGCCATAGGATGGTATATCGACGAGTATGGCATCGCCCAGGTGTCGATGAACATCACCAACATCAACGTTACGCCGCTGCACAAGGCTTTTGACGAGGTGTGCCGCTGTGCACAGAACCGTGGCGTACGCGTTACGGGAACGGAGATTGTAGGACTGGTGCCTGAGCGCACCCTGCTGGAGGCAGGACGCTACTTCCTTGCCAAACAGCAGCGTTCGGCTGGCATTCCGAAGAAGGACATTCTGAACATTGCCATCAAGTCGCTCGGACTGTCTGACCTCAAGGAGTTCAAGCCCGAGGAGAAGATAATAGAATATGTAATGGCTGAGGGCGACGAGAAACAGCACCAGCTGGTAGACCTGACGGTTAAGGGATTTGCTGAGGAAACGTCGCGCGAGAGTCCGGCTCCTGGCGGAGGTTCGGTGTCGGCCTATATGGGAGCGCTTGGCGCATCATTGGCAATGATGGTGGCAAATCTGTCGAGCCACAAGCCCGGATGGGACGAGCAGTGGAGCGAGTTTGCCCATGTGGCTGAGGAAGGCATGGCTCTGCAGGAGCGTCTGCTGCATCTTGTCGACGAGGACACCGAGGCGTTCAACCGCATCATGGCTGCTTTCGGAATGCCAAAGAACACGCCCGAGGAGAAGGCCGCACGCACGGAGGCAATACAGACAGCCACGCTGTTTGCTACGGAGGTGCCGCTGGAGACAATGAAGGCTTCGTACGAGGTGTTCGGCGTGTGCCGCAAGATGGTGGAGAAGGGCAATCCAAACAGCGTGTCGGATGCCGGAGTGGGAGCGTTGGCTGCACGTGCCGCCGTGCTCGGTGCCGGCATGAACGTGAAGATCAATGCCGGGTCGCTGAAGGACCGTACGAAGGCAGAATCGCTCATAGGCGAGGCCAACGAGCTGATAGCTAAGGCGAATAAGGAGGAAGAGGAAATAACAAAAATGGTGGAGGAGAAGCTGTAAAAAGCCCCACAAAGCCTCACAAAACCCCACCACCTTGCCCCTCCCCCGCAGGGAGGGGAGCGGTATGAACCGACTACTTACAATTATCATTAAACAATAAAACAATAACCAAACAGCCCAACTATCCCTCACACCACACAAATCACATCACTCCCCTCCCACAAAGTCACATCACTCC
>ERZ1034626.1011-NODE-1011-length-19647-cov-20.607697_pt1 | contig 19647 bp, 13 predicted proteins | sample MGYA00520652_ERZ1034626 | MGnify/ENA primary metagenome ERZ1034626 (study PRJEB33766, sample SAMN09781765) | gut metagenome | biome: gut microbiome | host: Homo sapiens | place: Madagascar | study: EMG produced TPA metagenomics assembly of the PRJNA485056 data... | reverse complement strand
CTTTCGAGCTGTTTGGCAAGGTAGGACTCTACTATATCATGTTTCTTGCCTCGCTCGAGATGGACATCGAGGGCGTACGGCGCAACAAGGGGCGCTTCGGAGTGTTCGGACTGCTCACCTTCGCCGTGCCCTTCATCATGACATACGTGGCATGTATAACGGTGCTGCACTATTCGGTGCTCGCCTCGTTGCTGCTGGGTTGCATCATGGCTTCAAACACGCTGATAGCCTATCCCATCGTGGGCAGATACGGATTGCAGCGCAAGCCCAGCGTCACGCTGTCGGTAGGCTCGTCAATGATATCGCTGCTGATGGCTCTTGTGTCGTTGGCTGCAATAGTGGCGGCATACGGCGGCAATACGGGAGTGATGTTTTGGCTGTGGTTTGTGGGCAAGTTCGTAGGCTACTGCGTGCTTATGGCGCTGCTCATACCGCGCCTGGCACGATGGTTTCTGCGCCGTTACAGCGATGCCGTGATGCAGTTCATCTTCGTCATGTCGATGCTCTTCATGAGTGCAGCACTAAGTGAGGCCGTCGGACTGGAGGGCATCTTCGGAGCCTTCGTGGCAGGACTCATCCTCAACCGCTTCATTCCGCACGTGTCGCCGCTGATGAACCGCATCGAGTTCATAGGCAATGCGCTCTTCATACCTTATTTTCTTATAGGTGTGGGCATGCTCATCAATCTGCGACTGCTGTTTGCCGGAGGCGGCATAGTGGGCGTAGTGATAATGATAGTAGTGTTCGGAACGGTGGGCAAGGCAGTGGCTGCCTATCTCGCCGGTTGGCTGTTCCGTCTGCCCGTATCGTCGGGCAATATGATGTTCGGACTCACGTCGGCGCATGCAGCGGGCGCCATTGCCATGCTGATGGTGGGCATGAAGATGGAGGTGGAGCCGGGCGTGCCGCTCGTCACCGACGATATGCTCAACGGAGTGGTAATAATGATACTCTTCACGTGCATCATCTCCACCATCGTGACCGAGCGTGCGGCACAGCAGATAACCCTGCGCGACAAGGAAATGCCCGAAGACACTACGGCAAACGAAAGCGAGGAGAAGGTGCTCATACCTATGCGCTATCCCGAATATGCCCAGCGACTGGTCAATCTGGCTATGATGATGCGCAGTCCAAAGAACACTACGCAGATGGTGGGACTCAATGTGGTGTACGACGACGATGACATGCCGCGCAAGCAGGAGCAGGGTCAGCGTCTGCTGGAGCGCATGACGCAGTATGCAGCGGCTGCCGACATACACATGCAGACCCAAGTGCGCGTGGCGGCGAACATCGCCAACGGCATACGCCATGCCTATAAGGAGTTCCGCGCAACCGAAATACTCATCGGTATGCACATGCATCCCGAGGTGTCGCAGAAGTTCTGGGGCGAGTTTCATCAGAGTCTGTTCAACGGACTCAACAGTCAGATCATCATGGCACGCCTCACCCAGCCGCTCGCCACAATACGCCGCATACAGGTAGCTGTACCTTCAAGGGCGCAGTTTGAGCCTGGATTCTATCGCTGGCTTGAACGCTTGTGCCGGTTGGGCTGCAATCTGGAGTGCCACACGGAGTTCTTCGGACGTGAGGATGTGCTGCCGCTGATAGAGAACTATGTGCTGAGCCGCCATCACGACATGCGCGTGTCGTACACCAGGATGGCGCATTGGGCGGAGATGCCAAGTCTGGCTGCATCCATATCAGCCGACAATCTGTTTGTGGTAGTGACCGCGCGCAAGGGCACAGTGTCGTATAAGAACGCGCTGGAGTTCCTGCCCGACGAGATAACACGCCACTTCTCAGGCTCCAACATCATGATAATATTCCCCGACCAGCACGGCGATGCCATGGACGAAATGACCTTCGCACAGCCGCAACATACCGAGGAACATAGTGCATACGAGGCTATCGGCAAGTGGATAAAGAAGAAGTTGTAATCGGAAATTCAAAAATGAATGATTGAAAATTCAAAAATGAATAATTCAAAATCGCAGGCGTAGCCGAGAACAATTCAAAATTCAAAACTCAAAATTCAAAACTCAATATGATTGACATTAAAGGAATAACAAAGAGTTTCGGCTCGCTTCAGGTGCTCAAGGGCATCGACCTCCACATCAACAAGGGTGAGGTGGTGAGCATTGTCGGTCCGAGCGGCGCCGGCAAGACAACATTGTTGCAGATAATGGGCACACTCGACAGTCCGGACAGCGGCGAAATCGTTGTCGATGGGGTAGATGTGCGCAGTCTGTCTACCAAGAAATTGAGCGATTTCCGCAACCGTCATATAGGATTCGTGTTCCAGTTTCATCAGCTTCTGCCCGAATTCACAGCTCTGGAGAACGTTATGATACCGGCCTTCATAGGCGGCAAGAGCCAGGCTGAAGCCAAGAAGCGCGCCATGGAACTCCTTGAGTTCATGGGATTGGCCGAACGTGCATCGCATAAGCCTGCCGAACTGTCGGGTGGAGAGAAACAACGCGTTGCCGTAGCACGCGCTCTTGTCAACAATCCGGCTGTAGTCTTCGCCGACGAACCGTCGGGTTCGCTCGATTCAAAGAACAAGGCCGAACTCCACCAACTCTTCTTCGACCTGCGCGACCGCTTCGGCCAGACCTTCGTCATAGTCACTCACGACGAGCATCTGGCAAGCATCACCGACCGCACAATACATATCGAGGACGGACAGATTAAGAGTGCGGAAGAGAGTGAAGGTAATGAGACTCTTTAAACTAACAATAATAATAAAACTATATGGATTATGACTTACTTAAATCGTTTCCATCAAGAGAGTACCGAGAGGATGCTTCGCAAAATGGAAGAATGGAAGAAGTCTCCGACATCCTCCTTAGAAGCAGCCGAAAAAATGAAGCAGAATCTGGCAAAGGCTCAGCATATAGAGGCGACCTTTATACAGAACAAGAGCAAATTGTAAAGAAATAATATACGAATGATAAAACTTGGCGATTACAATAAGATGACCGTTGTGAAGGAGGTTGACTTCGGATTGTACCTCGACGGCGGTGATGAGGGCGAGATATTATTGCCCAAACGTTATGTACCTGAGGGCGTAAAACCAGGCGACGAACTTGAAGTGTTCATCTATCTCGACCAGGAAGAGCGCCCCGTCGCTACTACTGAGCATCCGCTTTGTAAAGTAGGCGACTTCGCTTATTTGGAAGTCTCGTGGGTGAATGAATACGGAGCTTTCCTCAATTGGGGACTGATGAAGGACCTCTTCTGCCCCTTCCGCGAGCAGAAGAAGCGTATGCAGAAAGGCGAAAGCTATATTGTGCATGTACATATCGACGAGGAGAGCTATCGCATCGTGGCTTCTGCCAAGGTGGAACGCTACTTTGCCGAGCGCCATCCTTTCTACAATCACGGACAGGAAGTTGACCTGCTGGTGTGGCAGAAGACCGAAATGGGATTCAAGGTGATAATCGACAACTGCTATCCCGGACTTGTCTATGAAGACCAGGTGTTCCGCTATCTGCACACAGGCGACCGTGTGAAGGGATATATCAATACGGTGCGACCCGACGGCAAGATTGATGTGACGCTGCAACCTACCGGACGCCAGCAGACACTCGACTTCTCGGAGACGCTGTTGCAGTATCTTAAGGACAACGGAGGAGTGTGCGACCTGGGCGACCGCAGCGATGCTGAGGACATAAAGCGACGCTTCCAGGTGAGCAAAAAGGTGTACAAGCGTGCCATTGGCGACCTATACCGCCGTCGACTGATCAATATCACCGACAACGGTATAGCTCTTGTGTAATAAAAAAGAAGGGCATTGCCGATTTCGGTAATGCCCTTATATATTAATAAGGTGGGATTAGAAGCTGCTGAAACGGTCGATTAGTTTCTTGCGGAACAGCCGTCCTACCTTCACTTCTTGCAACGCATCGAATGGAGGATAGAAATGGCAGGTGTTGTCAGCCACCTCCATAAGATATGCAATATTGATGATATGCTTCTGACTTACACGCACAAGTGTGTCGTTGAGAGCCAGAAGCATATCGCTGTTTATGTTTCGTTTCAGTCGGATAGGGTGCTTCTCGCCAGCCAGAGTCACCTCCCATACACGCAGATCGCTGTTGTATGCAAAGAATCCGATGTCGTTTATGTCTACCAGACGGAAATCGATGGCATTAGTATAGACAATGTATTTGCCGTTGTTGCGCCTTGCTATGCCGTCGCCGATGATTGTCGGGGCTGTAGGAACGGTTGTTGTGTGCTGCGTGTGCTGCTGTTCGGTGCTGCTGTCGAGACATATGCGTCGGATGATGGTGCGCAGTTCGGTGTCGTTGATGGGTTTCATCAGATAGTCGAACGCCTTGTTGCGGAATGCCGACAGCATGTATCGGCTGTACGCAGTGTACATTACCACACGGCAGCGTGACCCCATGTTCATCTCAATGCGCTCCAGAAACTCTATGCCAGAGATGTCGGGCATGTCCACATCGAGAAACATCACGTCGGGTTTGCTGTCGTTGTACAGCCTCAGTCCGTCCATTCCGTTATACGCCATGCCTATAACTTCTATTCCGTCATATTCCTCCAGCTTGTACTTCAGGGTCTCGGCGGCCTTCCTGTCGTCGTCAACAATGATGATATTCATAGTTTAGTTCTTTTTTATTGCTGGTTTTAAATTGTTTGTTTAACTCTGTAGGATTGTTTGTTTCACTCTATTTTCACTCCGTCGGGCACTTTCAGCGTAGCCTCGCAACCCTTTGTCTGCTGTCCGTCTGGGCTGTAGATGTTGCGTATGGCGAACCGTATCTTGTCCTTGTTGCGCACGTTTATCACAGCTATGGTTTGCGAAATGATGTTCATTCCGGTCTTGCGGCGTAGCGTGGCATGGTTGAATCCCGGTCCGTTGTCGGTCACTCTTATCACCGTATTGTGCTGTTCGCGTCTTACGGTAATGCTCAATAGCTTGATGCCTTCCTTGTTTCTGAGAGCGTGTTTGATTGCGTTCTCGGTCAGAATCTGTATGAACATCGACGGAATCCTGACGCTGCCGGCATCCACATCGGGCGCAATGTCGATGTTGAAGTGGAAGTCGTCGCCCATCAGATAGCTTTCTACGCGTATGTATTGCTGCACGAATTCCAGCTCCTTTTGCAGTTCTACGCCCAAAGTGCTCGACATATCGAGGTTGGCACGAATCAGTTGTGCCAGTTCGGTAAGCTCGTTTGATTCCTTGATGTCCGACTTTATGATTCTGTTGTTTAGCACATTGAACATGAAGTGGGGTGATATGCGGTTGCGAATGTTGTCGAGCTTGAGGTTCATCATGCGCAGTTGTATCTTCAAACGACGTTTGCGCAGATACAGATACCACAGTATGAGCAGCAGAATGGATGTAACGGCGATTGAAATGGCCAATGTGCTGGTGAACTTTATGCTCTGTATCTCGGCGTTCTTGTGCTCAATGGCGAGGTCACGGTGCAACTGCAGCGTGTCGGTAGTGAAACGCGACATTATCTCGGCGGTTCGCATGTTGGAGAGATTGTGTTCGATTGAGTCGTTGTAGGCTATCGACCTGTTGAGCAAAGCGTATGCCTTGTCGTAGTTGCCGGTGAGTTCGTAGTATCTGCGTTTGTATCTGTTGCGTATGTTTACCAATGTGTATGGTATGAGCGATTCATCGATCTTGTCAGCCATAATGCGTCCGGCTTCCTGCATTCTGCCTGCTCTCACGGCAATGCCGAAGCGTATTGTGTTGCAATAATAAATGGATGTGTTGTCGCCTTGCGCTCTGAAGTAAGGTTCTACATCATCCAGCATGGCAGTAGCATCGTTCAGTTTGCCGAGGTTAAGGAATACGTCTGCCAGATTGATCTTGCACAGATACATGTCGAACGTGCGCACCATGCCGTGCTGTTCGAGCATTTTCTTCATGCGCAAGAAGGTGAGCAGTGCATGCTTGTAGTCGCCTTGGAAGTAATAGAAGTTGCCAAGATTGTTGATATAATAAGCCTGCATCGACGGCGACATGTCCTTGACGTGAGGCTCGGTCTGGTCGTAGTAGAGCTTAGCCTTGTTGTAGTCGCGCAGCGTAAGGTATATCTGCGCCAGTCCCATGTATAGCGTTATGTTCTCCTTTTGGGGCAAATCAAGCGAGTCAACGAGAAAAAGTGCACGTCGATACCACTTTGCCGCATTGGGAAGGTCGTTGCACAGCAGATAGGCGTCAGCCATATTGGCGCACGTCTTTGGAAGATTATGCTTGCTGTTGCTGTTGAGCAGCAGATTGTAAGTTTCGTTGTTGAGGGCTACAATGCGTCGCGGGTCGCGGTGATTGCTCATGTATCGAGCCGCCTGGCAAGCCTTTGCGCCAGCCATAAGCGAGTTGAGCCGTGGCGAGAGGCATGTTCCGTTGATGGCGTAATAGCCGTCGTCCTGATGCATTACGAATGCAGTGACACGGTCGATGAGCGTGTCGGCACGCTCGGGGCGTTCGGTCAGGCTATAGTATCGAGCCTCTCGCAGCACGTATTCGTAGTATGTAGTGCTGTCGTTAGCCTCGTTCATGCCACGCTCTATGGCTTGCAGAGCCGACGGAGCGAGTGCAGCAATCGAGTCGTCGAGCCTCCGCAGATTGCCGTTTTGCGCCATATCGTTATTGCTGTGCTTTGGATTGCATACCAGTAAGGTTATGGTTACGACCGCTATACATGCTATTATTGTAGCCTTAAGCAGTTGCTTTGTTGTCGTGTTCATATTGTTCATTGTACACGTTTTCTCTTTTTTAGTACATTGATATTGCAGCAAAGCGTAATGAAAAAGGCTTCAATAGCCAGGATGCAGTTTATCTGCTGCAAATATACAACAAATATTGCAAACTTGTTGATACAAATCAATAAAATACTTTGAAAATGTGCTCGTTAACAAAAAATTGTAATCAAAATTTTGTGATAATGTAAAATGAGCGTATCTTTGCAATGTTTTTCATGGTATTAGATTTAAGGTTAACAAAGGTTGGGACTCAGCGGAGCCCCTTTTTTTGTACCCTTACATTTCATAATACATCATTTTAAGCCCTTTTTACTGTAGTTTGGGCTACTATTTCCTTTTATTTTTGTATTTTTGCACAGTCGCACAGTCGTTTCGACCACACTCGTATGGCGTGGAAGACGACATAAGTGCAAAATCCATAAAAATACCTTATAGAATTATGAAGATACTAACAGGAGCGCAGATACGCGAGCTCGACAAGTATACAATAGAACACGAGCCCATAGCATCGATTGATCTTATGGAGCGTGCAGCGCGTGCCATTACTGCAGCTATCCAACAGCAGTGGCCTCAAGGCACACCGGTTGTGGTGTTTGCAGGTCCGGGCAACAACGGCGGCGACGCATTGGCGGTGTCGCGTATGCTTGCCGAGAAAGGCTATAGCGTTGATGCTTATCTGTTTAACGTGCACGGTCATCTGTCGGATGAGTGTGCCAAGAACCGCGACCGACTTATCAGCGAGGGCCTGATACATCGTTTCACGGAAGTGTCGAACAACTTCGACCCGCCTAAACTTACCGAACAGACGCTGATAGTAGACGGATTGTTCGGTTCGGGACTCAACAAGCCGCTTGAGGGTGGCTTCGCTTCGCTCGTGAAGTACATCAACCAGTCGCCGGCACGTGTTGTGAGCATCGACATTCCGTCGGGTATGATGACCGAAGACAATGCCGCTGTGCCCACAATGGCTATTGTCCGCGCCGACGTTACGCTCACTCTGCAGATGAAAAAGCTTGCAATGCTCTTTGCCGATTGCCAGCAATACCTCGGAGTGGTGCGTGTGCTCGACATACGTTTGTCGAAAGAGTACATCAAGAGCATTCCCTCGCCCTACTCAACCGTTGAGGCCGACCTCGTAAGACAGATGATGCTGCACCGCGACGATTTCGCCCATAAGGGCATGATGGGCAATGCGCTGCTCATAGCCGGAAGCGAAGGAATGGCAGGAGCCGCCGTACTTGCCACACGTGCATGCTTGCGCAGCGGTGTGGGCAAGGTGACTACGCTCACTCCACGTTGCAACTACGCGATAATGCAAATGTCGGTGCCCGAGGCGATAGTTCATCCCGACAGCGAGAACTATTATTCTGAGGCTATATCAACTGAGGAATACAACGCCGTAGGAATAGGCCCGGGACTGGGTCGCGACGAAGGTTCGGCACTCGCATTGATGTCGCAGTTGCAGCAGACACAATGTCCCGTAGTGCTCGATGCCGATGCCTTGAACATGCTCGGATCGCATGGCATGTGGATAAGTCAGCTGCCCGACAACATGATAATGACTCCGCATCCGCGCGAGCTCGACCGTCTGGCAGGCACAGCAAGCCGCAGCGACGGTGAGCGTCTTGCCGTAGCGCGCGACATGGCGGAAAATCTTCGCGCCTATATAATGCTCAAGGGACACTACACGGCGCTGTGCATGCCCGACGGAAGCGTAATGTTCAACACTACGGGCAATTCGGGCATGGCGACAGCAGGCAGCGGCGACGTGCTCACCGGAATCATTACCGGACTCCTGGCACGCGGATATTCACGCAAGAACGCCTGCATCGTGGGCATGTATCTGCACGGACTGGCAGGCGACATAGCCGCACAGCGCATGGGCAAGGAGTCGCTCGTGGCAAGCGACATAATCGCTGCGCTGCCCGAAGCGTTCAAGGCAATGTATTAAAAAGATATGAGTTGACAAGATACAAGTTAACAAGATTATAAGTAAATATGAAGATACTATCAACAATATTACTTTCGGCATTGGCCGCAACGTCGGCAATGGCTGGTGGCGACAAGCCCATTGACGGATTGTCGTATTCGCTGCCCAAGACAGCAGTACGTATGCAGGTGCTCGTAGAGAAGACCGTGACCGAGCCGGGACAGCTTGCCGGATTCTCACAGCTCTACTTCGGCAAGGCTGGTGTAAGCACCCGACAGACCGCTTATCGCATAGTGGGCGTGTCGTTCAGCTCAGAAGGTCGTGCCGATGCCGACCGTCAGTACACAGTAGCTATCGACAAGAAGCACAGCGTTCTCTCGGTTGACTGCGCACCAGACGGTTCGCTGCTCGCAATCAACACCAAGGCGCAGCGTGCCAAGGCCCCTGCTACCTTCGTGCCGTCGCCCCGCAAGGCTCCGCTCAACCCTCGCGACTATATGAGCCAGGACATTCTCTCGGCTGGCAACCTGCCCAAGATGGCACAGCTCGTAGCACAGGAGATATACGATATACGCGATTCGCGCTCGCAGTTGTCGCGTGGTGAGGCCGACTTTATGCCTAAGGACGGCGAGCAGTTGCGCCTTATGTACAGCCAGCTTGCCACTCAGGAGGCGGCACTCATGCAATTGTTCCAGGGCACAACGACCGTTGACACCACGGCAACGGTCCTGAGCTTCGTGCCGACAAAGGAAAACCTGCGCCCCGTAGTGTTCCGATTCTCAAAGAGTTTCGGACTCTGTGCTGCCGACGACTATTCGGGCGACCCCGTATATGCCAACATTGAGGACACAGGGTCGTCGAAGCCGCTGCCCGAAACGCCTGCCGAAGTTGCCAAGATGAAGGACGACTTCAATCTTGGAGTGGCACGTCCCGGACACATCCGCATCACGTTGGCTACAGCAGAGGGCAAGCCGTTGGGCTATTACGAGACCGATGCCGCACAGTTCGGCACAGTTGAGATGCTCAACGGAGCATTGTTCGGCAAGAAGTTTACATCGCACATCATACTCGACCCTGCAACGGGTGGGGTAGTGGAGTTGAAGACCGAGCCGCTGGATTAGTATAAAGAGTCGGGCGGCTACGCCTCTGTTGAGGTGTAGATACGCTGTGGATACATCACGCATATCTTTTAATGAGACATCAGCTGTGCTGCATGTCATCGCAAAAAGGAGTCCTTTTGCATTCCAAAAGGGCTCCTTTTGCATTGTAAAAGGACTCCTTTTGCTGTCCAAAACGACCCCTTTTGCATCCCAAAAGGACTCCTTTTGTTTTCTCAAGGTTTTCTTTCTGAATTTCCCAAGTTTTCCTTTAGGAATTCAAGCGTTATTTTCTGTGGTTTGTTATGTGTTTGGTGTCCCTGCTTGAGAGGCTTTCGGCTCTTCGTGAGGGTGGCTGTTGTGTCTTGTGGCTATACTCCTGTACAACATTGTTCTTGTTATGATTTTTTCTGTTTTTTTTTTTTTTGTTCATACTTTTTCACTACCTTTGCGTCGTTAATATATAATGAGTGGAGAACACTTCGCTTATTGAAAGAGAGAACTAACGGATTGTCAAACATTAAATTAGGTAATAAGAAACAGACAGAACTAATTAGATTACAACACAAAAAGTGAATACGTGTACGATAGACACATCACAATGGAGAGTTTAACAAACGGCTTCAGAAGGAAGTCGCAAATACAAAAACTTAGATAAAGCGTTATCGTTCTGCACTTAATATATTGTAAGGACATTATGCCCTATACATTATTATATATACGTCTTATACCTTATTATATATATGGCTATACCTTATTATAATGATACCGTGCGTTTGCAACGTGTGATATATATATGTACGGAATGTCGTGACGCTGCTTTTATTAAATTAAGCAAACTTTACAATGAAAAAAATATTTTTATTTGTCATCGCATCAGTTTGGGCTTTAGGTATGTCAGCACAAAAAGAAGTGAAGGGAACAACAGAGTTCGGCATCAATTTGGGTTACGATTTCGGTCTGCAAAGCGGTGGAGGTGGCTTCTTCTCTTTACAGCCTGAATTCGGCAAACACTTCTCCAACCAGTTCTATTTGGGCGTGGGTACAGGTGCATATGTCGACGACAAGTTCAATTCGGTAAGTATTCCGGCATTCGTTCGTGCCCAGGTCGATTTCCCGATGAAGGGCATCACCCCCTATGTTTCGCTGCAAGGAGGCTACGACTTCTTCACAAGTGGCGAAGGAACAGGCTGGGGACGTATCAATCCTTCTATCGGTGTGAAGGTGCCGGTGAGCAAGAATGTTGACTTCAACGTAGGCTTTGGCTATACCCGCACTATCATGGACGGCGGTGGAATGGACATGCTTGGATTCAAGGCTGGCCTTAGTTTTAATTCAAACGGAAGTGGTTTCTCACAGTTCTTGAAGTCATTGGACTACAGCATTGAACTGGAAACGTATACACCGATGACCGTCACATCAAGAGAAATTGTGAATGTAACTGACAAGGTGAAGTATACAAATATGATAGGTGCACGATTCTCGGCATTGGCTCCGCTGCCCGTTGAGAACCTTTATGCAGGTTTGAGTGTGGGCGTAGGCAGATTAACTGAGAAGAATACTTTTGACAATCGCAATGGCCTTCAAGAAAATTTTGACGAGTCGGGCATGTATGTAAATGCCATGGCACGCGTAAAATACAAGGCAAAGCAGATTGCCATTGCCGATAGAGTTTACCCCTTTGCGCAGGTAGACGCAGGTGTCGATGCTATGTGCGATGCCATTTTCAGCGTTCAGCCAGCTGTAGGTGTGTCGATAGCTACTACGGGCGACCACAGCATTGATGTCTCTTTGGGTTATGCTACCAAGCGACTCGACAATGAGCAGAACAAGGGTTGTATGCGTATAGCAGTTGGCTATACATTCTAAATAAAACGAAAAAACTCGTTGAACATCCTTAAGCGGATGAGCAACGAGTTTTTTTATGTGTGTATTTATTGTTCTGTTGAACTTACAGCTGAGCCATCTCGACTACCTTGTCGACTGCTGCTGACAATCCGTCCTTGTCCTTTCCGCCTGCCTGGGCGAAGTGTGGCTGGCCGCCTCCGCCTCCCTTGATGAGCTTGGCAGCCTCGCGTACCATCTGACCGGCGTTGAGTGAGTGCTCCTTAACGAGATCGTCGCTCATTGCGACGTTCAGCATCGGCTTGTCGTGAGATACTGTGCCGATGACGGCGAGCATGTTTTCGGCTACAGCCTGACGCAGCTTGAACATCAAGTCCTTAGCAGCTGCCGGCTCCATGGGCAGCACGGCGGTAATAACCTTAACGCCGTTCACCTCGCGGGCCTTAGCTATAAGCTCTGCCTTGGTGCGTTCTACGGCCTGAGCCTGGAACTGTTCGATGCTCTTCTTCATTGCGTCGTGCTCCTCAATGTACTTGCCGATGACAGCCTGCAGGTCCTTGGCGTTGTTGAAGAGGGTGCGGATAGCCTTCAGAGAGTCCTCAACATTGTACATAAGCTCCTCGCATTCCTTTCCGGTCTTTGCCTCGATACGGCGGATTCCGGCTGCAACGCTGCTCTCAGAGATAATCTTGAAGAAACCGATGCGGCCTGTCGACTGTGCGTGGATACCACCGCAGAACTCGCAGCTGGGTCCGAAACGCACCACGCGTACCTTGTCGCCATACTTCTCGCCGAAGAGTGCGATGGCACCGAGCTTCTTTGCCTCCTCAAACGGAGTGTCGCGATGCTCGTCGAGCGGCAAGTCCTGACGTATAAGGTCGTTGACCAGACGCTCTACCTTGCGCAGATCCTCGTCTGAAACCTTAGAGAAGTGAGAGAAGTCGAAGCGCAGAGTGGTGGGCGAAACGAACGAACCCTTCTGCTCAATGTGGTCGCCGAGCACCTGCTTCAGAGCGTAGTCGAGCAAGTGTGTGGCTGTATGGTTGGCTGCCGAAGCCTCGCGTGCGTCAACGTCGACGCATGCCATGAAGTCAGCTTCAGGATTCTTGGGCAGTTCCTTTACAATGTGTATCGACTGGCCGTTCTCGCGCTTGGTGTCAGTAATGTTCACTGTCTCGTTCTCGCTTACCAGAACGCCAGTGTCACCTACCTGACCACCCATCTCACCGTAGAACGGTGTGTAGTCCAATACGAGTTCGTAGTATGTATTCTTCTTCTGTGTCACCTTGCGATAGCGCAGGATGTGGCACTCGTACTCGGTGAAGTCGTAGCCCACGAACTGCTGTTCGCCCTCGCGCAGGTTCACCCAGTCGCTGTTCTCAACGGCTGCTGCGTTGCGTGCGCGTTCCTTCTGCTTCTGCATCTCGGCGTTGAATTCGTCCTCAGCTACAGTAAATCCGTTCTCACGGCAGATGAGTTCGGTGAGGTCGAGGGGGAATCCGTAGGTGTCGAAGAGACGGAAAGCCTGCACGCCGTCGAGCTGTGTCTTGCCCTGCTTCTTCAGCTCTTCCATAGCCGAAGAGAGGAGGTTGATGCCCTTCTCAAGTGTGCGCAGGAATGAGTCTTCCTCCTCCTTGATGACGTGGATGATGAGGTCGTGCTGAGCCTTGAGCTCGGGGAAAGCCTCGCCCATTTCGTTTGTGAGCACGGGGATAAGCTTGTAGATGAACGCTTCCTTCTGTCCGAGGAAGGTATAGGCGTAGCGTACGGCACGGCGCAGGATGCGGCGGATGACGTATCCGGCCTTGGCGTTGGACGGCAACTGTCCGTCGGCGATAGAGAAAGCTACCGCACGCAGGTGGTCGGCACATACACGCATGGCCACGTCGGTGTCCTCGTTGACTCCGTACTTCATGCCTGTGATGGCCTCTTCCTGCTTGATGATAGGCTGGAAGATGTCGGTGTCGTAGTTGGAGTGCTTGCCCTGCATGGCGCGTACAAGACGCTCAAATCCCATACCGGTATCGATAACGTGCATTGGGAGCGGAACGAGCGAGCCGTTAGCCTTGCGCTCGTACTGCATGAACACGATGTTCCATATCTCGATAACCTGCGGGTCGTCCTTGTTTACGAGTTCGCGGCCTGGAGTCTTAGCCTTCTCCTCGGGAGTGCGCGAGTCGAGGTGAATCTCCGAACAAGGTCCGCAGGGACCCGTATCGCCCATTTCCCAGAAGTTGTCGTGCTTGTTGCCGTTGATGATATGGTCGGCAGGCACGTGCTTAGCCCAATATGATGCAGCCTCGTCGTCGCGTTTCAGTCCTTCTTCTTCGCTTCCTTCGAATACGGTAACGTAAAGATCGGCGGGGTCAAGCTTCAATATGTCTACCAGATACTCCCATGCGTAGTCGATGGCGCCCTCCTTGAAGTAGTCGCCGAACGACCAGTTGCCGAGCATCTCGAACATTGTGTGGTGATAAGTGTCGTGTCCTACCTCTTCGAGGTCGTTGTGCTTGCCGCTCACACGGAGGCACTTCTGGGTGTCGGCACGGCGTCGCGGCTCCGGTTCGCGAGTACCGAGAATGATGTCTTTCCACTGGTTCATACCAGCATTGGTGAACATCAACGTTGGGTCATCCTTGATTACCATCGGTGCGCTGGGCACGATGGTGTGTCCTTTCGACTCGAAGAACTTTTTGAACGAGTCGCGGATTTCGTTAGCTGTCATCATATTATATAATATTATGTACTTTGTATTAAATTCTTCCTAAAACGTTTGCAAAGGTACTCTGTTTTGGTTATTTTTGCAAATAAATTAAGACTAATATGGCACTGAATACCAATAAGAATGTGAAATTATACTACTCCATCAAGGAGGTGGCGGCTATGTTCGACGTAAGAGAGTCGACGTTGCGCTACTGGGAGTCGGAGTTTCCGCATCTCAAGCCCAAGACGGTGGGCCAGAGCGTGCGCCAATACACCGAGAAGGACATTGAGCAGATACGCACCATACACAATCTGGTGAAGGTGCGCGGCTTCAAGCTGGCGGCGGCACGCAAGATGCTCAACAAGAACCGCGCCGGTGTGGACAAGAGTTCGGACATTCTTGCCACGCTGATATCCGTGCGCGACGAGCTGAAAGAACTCAAGCGACGCCTTGATTCACTCGTCTGAAAAGCCTTGATTCGCTCGTCTGAAAAGCCTCGATACGCTTGTCAGAAAAGCCTCGATTAAGCCCTTACAGAGCCATAGGGAAACGGCCGCCTCGCAAAAGGACTCCTTTTGCACTCGAAAAGGACCCCTTTTACACCTCAAAAGGACTCCTTTTGCACTCAAAAAGGACCCCTTTTGCAACCCAAAAGGACTCCTTTTGAAAAGCAAGCCAATCCATTTGGAAAATGGAGACGTAAAAATATATTCAATAATAAATCGGATTACAAGAAATTTTTTGTATCTTTGTATAATGTAGGGCGATAAGTAACGGTCTCTACATTATTTATATATATAGATAGAAAAGTAAACACTTATATGAACGACTTCAGAAAATTCGCTACCAGCCGCGGCATGAGCGGAATGGTGCTCGACGATGTGATGAGAGCCCAGGCGCAGTATCTCAACCCGTACATACTTGAGGAACGCCAGTTGAACGTCACTCAGATGGACGTGTTCTCGCGCCTTATGATGGACCGCATCATCTTCCTCGGCACCGAAATCAACGACTACACAGCCAACACCCTGTCGGCACAGCTGCTGTATCTCGACTCGGTTGACCCGGGCAAGGACATTTCGATATACATCAACTCGCCCGGCGGAAGCGTTACGGCAGGCCTCGCCATATACGACACAATGCAGTTCGTCACCAGCGACGTTGCCACAATGTGTACAGGCATGGCGGCCTCGATGGCAGCCGTACTGCTCGTGGCAGGCAAGGAGGGCAAGCGCTCGGCATTGAAGCACAGCCGCGTGATGATACACCAGCCCCTTGGCGGTGTGCAGGGACAGGCTTCGGACATCGAAATCGAGGCCCGCGAGATTCAGAAGTACAAAAAGGAGCTGTACACCATCATCTCCGACCACTCGCACACACCATTCGACAAGGTGTGGGCCGACTCCGACCGCAACTATTGGATGACAGCCGAGGAGGCAAAGGAGTACGGAATGATCGACTTTGTAATGACCAAGAAGCCGGGATTCGATGCAGCCGGCGAAATGACACCAATTGCAGGAAAGGAGTAGGAAGTAGCGATGCCAAGAAAAGTATGTAGCTTCTGCGGAAGAGCAGAGAAGGATGTCAACTTCCTTATAACCGGACTCAACGGATTCATCTGCGACAATTGTGCGCAGCAAGCATATCAGATAGTGTGCGAGGCGGGTCTGGGACCCGGCGGCAAGGGCAAGCGCAAGTCGAAATTTGACGTAGCGATGAGCGACGTACCCAAGCCGATGGAAATCAAGGACTATCTCGACCAATATATAATAGGACAGGACGAAGCCAAGAAATACCTCTCGGTGGCTGTCTACAACCACTACAAACGTCTGCAACAGCCGCAAGATGACAACGGAGTGGAGATAGAAAAGAGCAACATCATAATGGTAGGCTCTACTGGAACGGGCAAGACTCTCCTTGCACGAACCATTGCCAAGCTGCTCAAGGTGCCATTCACCATCGTCGACGCAACGGTGTTCACCGAGGCAGGATACGTAGGCGAGGACGTGGAGAGCATACTCTCGCGTCTGCTGCAGGTGGCCGACTACGACGTAGCGGCTGCCGAACGAGGCATAGTGTTCATCGACGAGATAGACAAAATAGCACGCAAGGCCGACAACCCCAGCATCACACGCGACGTAAGCGGCGAGGGTGTGCAGCAGGGACTGCTCAAACTGCTTGAGGGAACAATGGTCAACGTGCCCCCGAAGGGAGGCCGTAAGCATCCCGACCAGGACTATATCCACGTAGATACACGCAATATCCTCTTCATCTGCGGCGGCGCCTTCGACGGCATCGAGCGCAAGATAGCACAGCGAATGAACACTCACGTAGTGGGATTCAATTCGGTACAGAACGTGCGCCATATCGACAAGGGCAACCTTATGAAGTATATCCTGCCGCAAGACCTCAAGTCGTTCGGCCTCATACCAGAGATAATAGGACGCCTTCCGGTGCTTACCTATCTCAATCCGCTCGATCGTGAGGCGCTGCGCCGAATACTCGTAGAGCCCAAGAACAGCATCATCAAGCAGTATGAGAAGCTGTTTGAGATGGACGGCATCAAACTCCACTTCAACGACGACACCCTGGAATTTATCGTAGACAAGGGCGTTGAGTACAAGCTTGGAGCACGCGGACTGCGTTCGATAGTCGAAGCCATCGTCATGGACGCAATGTTTGAGGTGCCGTCGAAGAAGGTCGACGAGTTCACCGTGACACTCGACTACGCCAAGAAGCAACTTGAAAAGTCAAACTTGAAATAGAAAAACTCCTTTGGAGGAAGTTTTGAGTTTTGAATTTTGAGTTTTGGATAAGTCGTCTACGGCAATTTTGAGTCTTGAATTTTGAGTGTTGAATTCCTAATTCATCAATTCTTAATCGGCGCAGCCGACAATTCAAAATTCAAAACTCAAAATTCAAAACTCTTATTAAATATTACTACTATGACTGGGACAATTAACCTCAATGAACAACTGAAACACTACTTCGGATTCGATTCGTTCAAGGGCGAACAGGAAGCCATAATACGCAATCTGCTTGCAGGCAACGACACCTTTGTGCTCATGCCTACTGGAGGTGGCAAGAGTTTGTGCTACCAGTTGCCGTCGCTCATCATGGACGGCACAGCCATTGTCGTATCGCCGCTCATTGCCTTGATGAAGAACCAGGTGGATGTCATCAACGGACTGAGCGAAGAATCGGGTGTGGCACACTATCTCAACTCATCGCTCAACAAGGCAGCCATCAATCAGGTGCGCAACGACATATATGCCGGACGCACAAAACTGCTGTATGTGGCTCCGGAATCGCTCAATAAGGAGGACAATCTCGAGTTTTTCCGCTCGTTCAAGATTTCGTTCTACGCTGTTGACGAGGCACACTGTATATCGGAATGGGGCCACGACTTCCGTCCCGAATACCGCAACATACGCCCTACAATACAGAAAATAGGCAACGCTCCAGTCATAGCACTCACCGCTACGGCCACCGACAAGGTGCGCATGGATATCAAGAAGAGCCTTGGCATTGCCGACGCGCAGGAGTTCCGTTCGTCGTTCAATCGCCCGAACCTATATTATGAGGTGCGGCAGAAGACCAACGACATCGACCGACAGATAATAAAGTTCGTGAAGCAGCATTCGGGCAAGAGCGGCATTGTGTACTGCATATCGCGCAAGAAGGTAGAAGATCTGGCGGCAGTGCTTAAGGCCAACGACATCAAGGCGGCACCTTATCACGCCGGACTCGACTCAGCCACACGCTCGCAGACCCAGGACGACTTCCTGATGGAGCGCATCGACGTCATCGTGGCTACCATAGCATTCGGCATGGGCATTGACAAACCCGACGTGAGGTTTGTCATTCACTACGACATACCGAAGAGTCTGGAGGGCTATTATCAGGAGACGGGACGCGCCGGACGCGATGGCGGCGAGGGCATCTGCCTCGCTTTCTACTCGCATAAGGACCTGCAGAAACTCGAGAAGTTCATGGAAGGCAAGCCAGTAGCCGAACAGGACATCGGCAGACAACTCCTTCAGGAGACCGCAGCGTATGCCGAATCGTCGGTATGCCGCCGCAAACTGCTGCTGCACTACTTCGGCGAGGAGTACACCAAGGACAATTGCGGCAACTGCGACAACTGTCTGCATCCCAAGGTGAAGCGCGACGGCAAGGAGGCATTGCTCATTGTGCTGCGCTCATTGCTTGCCGTCAAGGAGGAATTCCGCCAGGATTACGTCATCGACTTTATCAAAGGACGCGCAACGGACGACATTGTGTCGCATCATCACGACCAACTTGAAGAGTTCGGAGCTGGCGAAGACATGCCGCCGAAGACGTGGAGCCCAGTGATAAGGCAGGGAATGATAGCCGGATACATACATAAGGACATCGAAAGCTATGGCTTGCTCAAGGTGACGGCAGCCGGAAAGCGCTACGTTCGCAATCCGCAGCCGTTCACATACGTCGAAGACACCGACTTCACCGACAATGCCGACGAAGAGACCGACGACCATGGAGCAGCCGCACTCGACCCTACGCTCTACAGCATGCTGCAAGACCTGCGCCGCAAGATGGCACGCAAGCTGTCGCTTCCGGGCTACGTCATATTCCAGGACATCTCGCTCGAGCAGATGGCAACGATGTATCCCGTATCTATCGAAGAACTGCGCAACATCCAGGGTGTAGGTCAGGGCAAGGCAAAGCGCTACGGCAAGGAGTTCTGCGAACTCATACGCCAGTACTGTTCGGACAATGAGATAGAGCGTCCGGAGGAAATGTTCGTGCGCACCGTTGCCAAGGACTCGATGAAGAAGATAAAGATAATCCACTATCTCGACCGCCGCATGCCGCTCGACGACATCGCTTCGGCTCTCAATCTGGAGTTCAGCGACCTGCTCGACGACCTCGACGCCATCGTCTACAGCGGTACAAAGGTCAACATCGACTACTTCCTTGAGGACGTGATGGACGACGACCAGATAGACGACATATACGAGTACTTCCGCGAATCGGACACCGACAGCATCAAGGCTGCCCTGGAAGAGCTCGGCGACGACTATGAGGAGAACGAAATCAGACTCGTTAGAATCAAGTTTATGTCAGAACAGGCCAACTAAAAGCGCTTGTCTGAGTTTATCATACGACAAATACACCTTATATAATATATAGGTTTGGCATAGCTCGGGGCATCGCTCCGGGCTATGTTGTTTTAATGTTAGTCAGAGAATTGGAGCGGTGGTGTATCCCCGAAAATTCCCCTTGAATACCCCGAAAAATCCCCTTGCTTTTCAAAAGGAGTCCTTTTGCATTCCAAATGTAGT
>ERZ1034626.1010-NODE-1010-length-19648-cov-5.906854_pt1 | contig 19648 bp, 21 predicted proteins | sample MGYA00520652_ERZ1034626 | MGnify/ENA primary metagenome ERZ1034626 (study PRJEB33766, sample SAMN09781765) | gut metagenome | biome: gut microbiome | host: Homo sapiens | place: Madagascar | study: EMG produced TPA metagenomics assembly of the PRJNA485056 data... | reverse complement strand
CCGCCGGTACGGAGGGAGTCTCCTGCCCGTCAGGTTCCGTCTGGTCGGGCAGCGCCGGTGTATTGGTATCGCCGCAGGCGCACAACAGCGCCAGCAGCAGGGAAAGAAGCAGGCAGGATATGCGTTTCATGTCCGTTCCTCCTTAACATAAACCGTGTGATGCTGTCATTATACGCGCAATGTCGTAGGCGCGCAACGTTCCGGATAAAAAACTTCTCCGCCGATCAAACGATCAGCGGAGAAGCTTGGTGGGGGATGGTGGATTCGAACCACCGAAGGCGTTGCCAGCAGATTTACAGTCTGTCCCCTTTGGCCACTCGGGAAATCCCCCATATGAAATTGGAGCTGGTGGACGGATTCGAACCCCCGACCTGCTGATTACAAATCAGCTGCTCTACCAGCTGAGCTACACCAGCATCTCACCAGCGAACCGTATTATACCAGAGCTTTCCCTCAATGTCAACAAGAAAGTTTATCAGGAAACAGAAAATTTATCGCTTTAAAGTTATACAGCTTCCACAAAGGAACCATGCAGAACAACGAAAGAGGGGGATCGCATATGACCTTATCACAACTTTCCGTACAGTACGATGCCAGCGCCGCGCTGGTGGCCGGGCGGCTGGCGCAGCTGCGCCTGGCCCTGCGTACCACCGGCGATCAGGAGGAGGCCCGGTGTCTGCGCCGCCGGATCGCGGAGCTGCGGCCCATGCTGGAGCAGTGCCGCCGCCTGACCCAACTGACGGCCCGCTACTACGACAGGAGCTTCTGCGGCTATGGCGAGTACCGTATATGACCCCATGGATCGGGCGGGCCTTGAGTTCTGGCTCCACACCCAGGCCGGGGACAACAGCGAACGCCGCCGCCGGCTGCTGCGGAACCTGCCCACGGCTGTGGCCGCGGAGCTGACGCCCCGCCAGCGGGAGGTCCTGGCGCTGTACATGGAGAGGGACATGAACGTGACCCAGATCGCGGCGGTGCTGGGCGTCAACAAGTCCACGGTGTCCCGTTCACTGCACCGGGCGCTCCGCAGACTGGAGCGCTGCCTGCGATATAGCTTTTGATCCGCGGCGGAACGGGAAGTGCTTGACATTTCCCGTTCCGCCACATACTATATACATACCGTACACGTGCCATATACGTACCACCTACGTATCCTGCCGGTATTACTGACATTACCATTGAAGAAAAGGAGTATCGCTCCATGTATCAGAAGCTTATGCACAACAAGAGCCTGCGCCTGATCGGCGGTCTGCTGGGCGGCCTGCTGCTCAGCGTGGCCATCAACGTGTTCATCGTGCCTCAGGGCCTCTACGGCGGCGGGGCCTACGGCCTGTGCCAGGTGATCCGTACCCTTCTGCAGCGGGAGCTGTCTCTCTCCCTGCCCTTCGACCTGGCCGGTGTACTGTATTTCTTCGTGAACATTCCTCTGTTTCTGCTGGCCTACAAGGCCCTAGGCCGGGAGTTTTTCTGGAAGGCGGCGATCTGCACCGTCTGCAACTCCGTCTTTCTGGCGGTCATTCCCTCGCCGTCCACGCCGGTCATTCCGGACCTCCTCACCAGCTGCATGGTGGGCGGCATCCTGGCGGGCTTTGCCTCTGGATTGGTGCTGACCTGCGGCTGCTCCACCGGCGGACTGGACATCCTGGGGCTGTATCTCAGCAAGAAGGGGAGCCGCTTCACCGTGGGCCGGTTCTCCATTTCCTTCAACGCTTTGCTGTACACCCTGTGCTTCTTCCTGTTCGACGCCACCACCGCGATCTACTCCGCTATATATAATGTGCTGAGCAGCCTGTTTCTGGACCGTATCCACCGGCAGAATGTTACGGTACAGCTGCTGATCTTCACCAAGAAGAACGATCCCCAGCTGCCCCGCTACATCATGGAGCAGTTGGACCGGGGCGTTACCAGCTGGACGGGCCGGGGCGGCTGGACCGGCGACGAGGTGCAGGTGCTCTGTGTCTGCCTGTCCAAGTATGAGATCGACACCCTGCAGGATGTTCTGCGCCGGGTGGACCCGGATGCCTTCTACATCGTGCAGGAGGGCGTCCATGCCGGCGGCAATTTCGAGCGCCACCTGGGGTGACAGTCCCCGAAAAAATCACAAAACACCATCCTCCGGGATGGTGTTTTTTCTTGCCTTTTCAGGAAATTGCGGATGTGAAGGCGGCAACGTTTCCAATTTGTCCGCTGATAAAAAACGAAACCGGCGCAAACCGTTCTTACAGGCGGGACAGCGCCTCGTAAAACAAAAAAAACGGCAAGTGTCGGTAACGTTTTCAAACTACCACATTTTTTTGCACAAATCAACCAAAAATTTATACAAACTTAATGTTCAAAAATTGTTCATTTTGCGGCTTGAAAGTTGAAAAACACCGGCGTATAGTAATGATGTTATTAGTGGGCGGGCGTGTTTGTTTGCTAAAAAACAGGAAATGCAACTTTTCCGGTATGAATATTTCGCAGTTTTAATTGCGAAAGGAACGATGAACCACGTCCTGAATGCTAAGAAATCGTTATGAAAAGGGAGGAGCCGCTATGACCCGACAGGAAGCCGTCGACCGTCTGTGCGATGTGTACGCCGGCAGCTATGATGTGACCCGCTGCGAAGAGAACGAGCACGCCTTGGCCGCCACGATGGATTTCTACGCCACCGCCGAGAAGTACGTGCTCTCCAAAAAGGCCAAGCTCTGGCAGGCCAACAGCTTTGAATATGTGTACCTCTTCAATGTTCCCCATCTGACGAAGGAGATATATGAAAGGTGCGAAAAGCTGGCCTACGAACAGGGTATGGCCCGCATCCAGCCAAACTCCACCCATATGTATACCTACATCACCGCGCTGTTTGTCTGTGACAGCTGCGACGAAGACGCCCGCAAGGCACTGAAGCGCTGCAAGCTCTACAAGAGCTTCAAGCTGTCCTACTGGGGCTGGATGGACTTTCATACCGGGCTGGTGGTGCTGCCTGAGGAAAAGATCAGCACCAATGCCAGCGGACATAGTGCAGCACAGGTTTTCGAAAGAGGCCTGTTTCATAAGCAAAAGAAATCGCTATTCAGAAAGGAGAGAGCTGTATGAATGCTGCGTTGTTCCTTATTATTGGCTGCGCTGTCCTGGTCGTAGGTTATATCTTCTACGGCGGCTGGCTGGCCAAGAAGTGGGGCGTGGATAACTCCCGTCCGACTCCTGCCCATACCATGGAGGATGGCAAGGATTATTGTCCTGCCAAGGCTCCCGTGCTGATGGGTCACCATTTCTCCTCTATCGCCGGTGCCGGCCCCATCAACGGCCCCATTCAGGCCGCTGTGTTCGGTTGGGTCCCCGTTATGCTGTGGGTCCTGATCGGCGGTATCTTCTTCGGCGGCGTGCATGACTTCGGCGCCCTGTTCGCCTCCATTCGCCACAAGGGCGAGTCCATTGGTGAGGTCATCGGCGACGCCATCGGTGCCAAGGCCAAGAAGCTGTTCATCACCTTCGCTTACCTGACTTTGATCCTGGTGGTGGCGGCCTTCGCCTCCATCGTGGCCAACACCTTCAAGGCCACCTATACCGCAGACGGCGCTGTGGACTATGCGGCTTCCGCTGCCAATGCCTCCACCGCTATCATCTCCATCATGTTCATCCTGATGGCCATTCTGTTCGGCTTCTTTGTCTATCGCCGCAACGCCCCTCTGGGCATCTCCACGATCATCGGCGTCATCGGCATCGTGGTCTGCATGATCATCGGCCTGAACTGGCATCCCATCTATCTGAACTACACCGTGTGGATGATCATTGTCGGTCTGTACATCGGCGTTGCTTCCGTCACCCCCGTGTGGATCCTGCTGCAGCCCCGTGACTACCTGAGCTCCTTCCTGCTGTACGGCATGATGATCCTGGCTGTCGTGGGCATCGTCGGCTGCTCCCCCACCGTGGATATGCCCGCGTTTACCGGGTTCTATGATACCCTGGCTCCCAGCGGCACGTCCCTGGGCTATATGTTCCCCGCTCTGTTCGTGACCATCGCCTGCGGCGCTGTGTCCGGCTTCCACTCCCTGGTGGGCTCCGGTACCACGTCCAAGCAGCTGGATCAGGAGAAGGACGCCAAGCCCATCGCCTATGGCGGTATGCTGATCGAGTGCGCTCTGGCTCTGATCTCCGTCTGCGCTGTTGGTTACATCTGGAACCAGTATGCTGACGGCACCACCACGACGCCTACCGTCGTGTTTGCCACCGGTCTGGCCTCCATGTTCTCCAAGGTGTTCGGCTCCGGCTGCTACAACGTGGTGTACTCCATGCTGATCCTGGCCGTGTCCGCCTTCTGCCTGACCTCCGTGGATACCGCCACCCGTCTGGCCCGCTATATGTTCGCTGAGTTCTTCGTGGAGCCCGGCAAGACCCGCGAGGATCTGACCGGCTGGAAGCGCGTTATCACCAACCCCTATGTGGCTACCGGTATCACCGTGGTGGCCGGCGTGGCCCTGGGCCTGACCGGTTACGCCAAGATCTGGGCTCTGTTCGGCGCTGCCAACCAGCTGCTGGCTGCTCTGGGTCTGCTGGCTGTGTGCTGCTGGCTGGGTAAGATCGGCCGCAACAACAAGATGTTCTACTTCCCCATGTTCTTCATGCTGATCGTGACGCTGACCTCCCTGGTGTTCACCATCAAGGCGCAGGTCGTGGGCATCATGGCCGGCGGCGAAGGCGTGGTGTGGTGCTACGTCCGCGGCATCATCGGTGTCCTGCTGGTGATCCTGGCTATCGACCTGGTGGTGGAGGGCATCCGCGCTCTGGGCCGCAACAAGAAGGCTGCTCAGGCCGCAGAGTAAATCGCTTATCAGGAGCGTTCGCCCCTGCGTAAGCAGACGGCGCCGTTTCTTCCCTGATATCATTTTCTCCTCACAAAAAGCACAGGCTCCGGCATTCGCCGGAGCCTTTTGCTGCATTTCTTTCGAAAAAACACGCTCCGGCAGCGCCGGAGCGTGTTTTCAGTCATTCACATCGTAGAAAATTCGCTCGCCGGCCTCGGCCAGCCCCAGCTGGTCGCGGGCCAGATCCTTGATGAACTCCTCGTCATCCTTCTTGGCCAGGTCGGACTCCAGCGCCTGGTTCTCCTGGGTCTGCTGCTGTAGCTGTCTCTCCAGCGCGGCCTGCTGCTGCGCGGCCTCGTTCAGCCGCTTGCCCACCCGGATCAGCTCCACGCCTAAAAACACCACCAGCGCGAGAATGACCAGCAGCAATATGGGATTTGTCCGGCGCTTCTTTGCGTGCGCCTGCCCTTTCTGCATGGCGTTCCGCCTCCTTTTCCGCAGCGCGCTTTTTTCTTATCATAACGCACTTCCGACAAAAAATAAAGGCTTTTTTCGCCGCCGCCGTAAATTTTTTCACGGGCCACCACAGCAGCCGGCCTGTGCTCGCGGCGGCGCTGAGCCAGAAGTCCCAGAGCGGACGCATCAGCGGCGAGAGCGCCAGCAGATACACCGCCGCGCCCAGGCCCATGGCGGTCAGCATGATCAGCCGCAGCTCGCCCTGCCCTACCCGCAGGGCGTACCACAGCAGGGCCGGAGCGACCAGCAGCAGAAACGCTGCGTCCAGCCCATGGGTCAGCCGCCGGTCCCGCCGGCGGCGCAGCCGCACCAGCCGCAGCAGGTCATAGACGGCCCCGGCCGCCGCGCCCAGGGCCGCCGCGGTCAGGTATGCGCGCAGCTGCTCGGAGACGACGGTCCCCACCTCAGCCGAACAGGCGGCTGAACAGCCCGCCGCCCCGGACCTCCGGCGCATCCTCATAGGTCAGCGCGTCGATGCGGCCATCCACGTGCAGCTCGCCGCCATCCAGGCTCAGCTTGCCGATGTGCAGGCTCTCTCCGCTGACCACCAGCACGCCCGCGCCGGTACGCAGCACGATGCACTGGTCGTCGAAGCGCTCTACGTCCTCTACGCCGGCGACGGTGAGCTTCTCCCGCCCCTCCAGCTGTAAGCGGTGGGCGGCGGCAGGGTCGGTAATATCATACGGCATAAAAAGTCCCCTCCTACGATACGGTTTTCGCGCCCCGGCCCTGTGCCGGGATGCATTTTTTACCATCGTATGAGGGGGCTTGTTCTTTTATGCCGGGTTTGTCCTCAGACCTCTTTATACATGGCCGCAGCCGCGTCCTTGCCCACGTTCTCGGTGACGGATACTACCTCCACCGTCAGCGTTCTTGCGCCGAAACGGATGGCGATCACATCGCCCACCTTCACGTCGTAGGATGCCCGCTGTACCCGGCCGTTAACGGTGACACGCTCGGCGTCGCAGGCCTCATTGGCCACGGTGCGGCGCTTGATGAGCCGCGAGACCTTCAGATATTTGTCCAAACGCATGGGGTCCCTCCTATAAGAAAGGCTGGTGTGTCGCCACACCAGCCTTTGCATACGTCAGCTTACTTTGCCACGGCGTCCTTCAGGGCCTTGCCAGCCTTGAAAGCGGGGATCTTGGTAGCGGCGATCTGCACGGGCGTCTTGGTGCGGGGGTTCAGGCCGGTGCGGGCAGCGCGCTTCTTGGTCTCGAAGGAACCAAAGCCCACCAGCTGGATCTTCTCGTCAGCCTTCAGGGTCTCGGTGATGGTGTTCAGAACGGCGTTGACGGCAGCGTCAGAGTCCTTCTTGGACAGGCCGGTCTTCTCAGCGACAGCGGCGATCAGTTCAGTCTTATTCATGTTATTTCCTCCCAAAAATTTTCGTTGGTAATTGCCGCAATGGGCGGCTATCCTAAAACGATGTTGTATCGCATTAAGAACATTCTTTGGCCCCGTTCCACAGGGCGGTCATCTCCTCCAGCGTCATGTCGGACAGGCTGCGGCCCTCTGCGGCCGCGGCCTCCTCCATCGCGCGGAAGCGGCGAATGAATTTTTCACAGGTGCCGTTGACAGCTGTTTCCGGGTCCGCGCCGCAGAAGCGACCCACCTTTACGGCGGCGAACAGTACGTCGCCCAGCTCCTCCTCGACATTGGTGCTGTCGCGCACCGCCTGCCGCAGCTCGGCAGTCTCCTCGTCCAGCTTGTCCAGCGCGCCGGAGACGTCGCGCCAGTCGAAGCCCGCCTCCGCAGCCTTCTTCTGTATCTTCTCCGCCCGCCACAGACCTGGCAGACTGCGGGCCACGGCATCCAGCGCATCGGCAGTGGTTTTCTGGCCCTTCTCCTGCCGCTTCAGCTGCTCCCAGCTGGCGGGCACAGTGTCTGCCGTTTCCGCCTGACCATCGCCGAACACGTGGGGGTGGCGGTACAGCAGCTTTTTTACCACGCCGTCGCATACGTCATCCATGTCAAAGCGCCCGGCGTCGGCTTCGATGCCGGCGTGGAACACCACCTGCATGAGCACGTCGCCCAGCTCTTCCTTCAGCAGTGCGGCGTTGTCCGTATCGATGGCCTCGGCGGCCTCGTAGGCCTCCTCCAGCATTCCTCGGCGGATGGACTGGTGGGTCTGCACCCGGTCCCAGGGACAGCCCTCCGGCGAACGGAGCAGCCGGATGATCTCCAGCAGATCTTCGTAGCCATAGCGTGGTTTCCTTGTAAAATTTATCATACTTACGCTCCTATTGCAAGAGGTTTTCCACTGCAACTGGGGAAAAGTTCGTCGCATTTCAGGAATTTTACCGCAAATGCAGCCGGTCAGCCAGTTTTTCTCCCTTCGGCAGGGTCTGAAGATCCTGCCGCGTCACGGCGCCGATGGCCAGCGCCAGCACCACGTATACAACGGCGGCCAGCAGCACCGCCGGCAGTACCGCCCATCTCTCGGGCAGAAGGCGGCAGAACAGGCCATAGCCGGACCGGGCCGCCAGCGCTATCACCGCCGTCAGAAGAACGGGCTTGGCAAACAGGGAGATATACCCCGGACGCTCCGGCACCAGCCGTGCGATGGCTGCCAGGTTGATGACCGCGATCAGCGCGTAGCAGTACAGTGTGCTCACCGCTGCACCCCGAATGCCCGTGGCGGGATCGCCTACCATCAGGTAGTTGGTGACGATCTTCAGTATACCGCCGCAGAGGAGGGAGATCACCGGCAGCAGCGGGTGACCGTAGGCCTGCAGGACGCCGTTGGTGGCCACCATCAGGCATACGAACACGCAGGCCAGGCCCAGGAACGTCAGGTGATAGGCCGCCGCCTCGGCGGTCGCCGGCACCGCGGGATAGAGCAGCTGCAGGATAGGCCCCGCCAGCACCGACAGTCCCACGCCGGCGGGCAGGGCCGCCAGCACCGTCAGCTTCAGCGCCGCCCCGGCCGCTATTCCGGCAGCAGCGCGGTCGCGGCGGGTCAGCGCGGCGGATACCGCCGGCATCAGGCTTACCGACAGGGGATAGATAAATGACGGCGGCAGCATAAACAGCGTCATGCCGAAGGTGTATTCGCCATACAGGGCGGTGGTCTCCGCCGTTGTATAGCCAAGCGTGTCCCGCAGGGTGGCCGTCACCAGCGCCTGGTCCAGCAGGGTGATCAGGCTCATGCCCGCCGCGCCCACGGTGATGGGTATGCCGGTCCGCAGCAGCTCCCGCAGTACGCGGCTGCTTGCCGGGGGTACGTCGCGCACTTCCGGCAGTGCGGCCCGCCGGGGCAGCAGCAGGGCGGTGACCAGCAGGCCCAGGCCCGCCCCGGCGGTGACACCGCCGATGGCCCCGGCGGCGCACAGGTCCGTCCCCGCACCCTGCCGCAGCAGGTACAGGCACAGCCCCAGCCCGATGAGCAGCTTGCCGGCGGACTCCGCCACCTGTCCGGCGGCGGTAGGCACCATATCGCCCAGCCCCTGGGAATAGCCCCGCAGCGCCGCCGACAGGCATACCAGCAGCACCGCCGGCCCCAGCGTCCGCAGGGCCGGGGCCGCGTCCGGATCGTGGAGCGCGGCGGCCAGGGCCTCCGGCAGCAGGCACATAACGGCAGAGCACACCAGCCCCAGCGCCGCCAGCAGGGCCAGGCCCAGGTGCAGGCAGCGGCGCACGGCGCCATAGCGCCGCTGGGCGGCGGAACGGGACACCATGCGGCTCAGGGCCACCGGCAGTCCCGCCGTGGACAGTACCAGCAGCAGACTGTAAATGTTGTACGCGGCGTAGAAATGCGCCATGCCCTCCCGGTCCAGCAGGTTCCCCAGCGGGATCTTGTACAGGGCGCCCAGTAGCTTTGTCACCGCCACAGCCCCGGCCAGAATGGCCGCGCCGCCCATGAAGTTTTGCCGCCGGTGGGTCATGGTGCCTCCTTATCTCACCGCGCCATCTCCTGATGGAAGCGGCGGAACGCCTCTAAATTCTCCGTCAGCTTTTCCGGCCGCTGGATATACTCCAGCGGGAATTTGGGGTGGAACACGCGCTCGATGCGGTTCCGCTTTGCGTCCACCATCTTGGTGGAGCCGCCCGCGCCCAGGGACAGGATACTGTGCAGCTCCTCCATGATGTAGATATTATACAGGCCCTCTGCCCCGGATATGCACCAGCCTACGTTCTCAAAGCTGCCGGACATATATTTCTGGCGGTAGAGGTAATAGGGGGCGAAGCCCTTTTCCCGCAGCGCCGGATCGGCGTAGTCCAGCATGGCCGCCACGTCCTCCGCCGAGGGGATAGGCAGGCCCTCCAGCAGGATGCGGCTGCCCTTCTTCAGACTCAGGGTGTGCACGGTGATGTTGTCCGCGCCGAAGGTCAGGCACGTATCCAACGTCCGGCGAAAGCCCTCCGGCGTGTCGGCGGGCAGCCCGGCGATCAGGTCCATGTTCACATGGGGAAAGCCCATGGACGTGGCCAGCTCCATGGCTTTTTCGATATCCTCCGGGCTGTGCTTCCGGCCGATGGCGGAGAGTACCCGGGGCTCCAGCGACTGGGGATTTACGCTGATCCGGTCCGCACCGTGATCCAGCAGTACCTGCAGCTTCTCCCGGTCGATGGTGTCCGGCCTTCCCGCCTCGATGCAGTATTCCACGCAGTCGGACAGGTCAAAATTCCGGTTCACCGCCGTCAGCAGCGCATCCATTTGACTGGCGGACAGGGTGGTGGGCGTGCCGCCGCCCATGTAGAACGACTTGATCCGCAGGCCCGTCTCCTTCACCATGCGGCCTGCGGCCTCCACCTCCGCCGTCAGCGCCGCCAGATACGGCTCCATCAGCTTAAAGGATTTTTCCACCGACGCCGATACGAAGCTGCAATAGGCGCAGCGGGTGGGGCAGAAGGGGATGCCGATGTACAGAGAGATGTCCTCAGGGCGCAGGCCATTCTTGGCCTTCAGGCCCGCCTCGGCGCTCTCCAGCGCCAGACGCCGCCGCGCCGGGGAGACACAGTATGTATCCCGCAGCACCCGGTCCGCCTGGGCGGGGGTCATGCCGTCCTCCAGCATGGTCCGCACCAGCTTGGCCGGACGGATGCCCGTCAGCGCGCCCCAGCTGGGCGTCACGCCGGTGACGTCCCGGGCCGCCCGGAAGAAGGACAGCTTCAGCGCACGCTGACGCAGGCGTTCCCGTTCGTATGCGTCGGAAACGCCTGCGGTCCGAACGCGGGCCTCGCCCCGCGCCGTTTTGCCGCCATAGGTCAGTGTCGTGACCCCAGTGGCATATACATTGCCCTCATGCAGTGTGACCTCCGCGTGACTGTCCCCGTCCTCGCCCTCATATACCGGGCGCTCCTCAGGGAAAAAGGCCAGCAGGCTCTGCTCGATGGCGTAGCGGTCCTCGTGACCGCGCAGGTTCAGCTTCATTGCGCCGTCCCCTGCCGCATATAGGGGTTCATGCGGCGCTCAAAGTCCAGCGTCGTTTCCCGGTCATGGCCGGGCAGGACCCGCCAGTCGCCCTCCAGGGTGGCCAGCCGCGCCAGAGAGGTGAGCATCTTGGGATAGCTGCCGCCGGGGAAGTCGCATCGTCCGCAGGAGCAGCGGAACAGGGTATCCCCGGCAAAGATCACGTGCTCCCGGTCCAGCAGCAGACACACGGAGCCCTCGGAGTGGCCCGGTGTCTCCATGACCCGCAGGGACAGCCCGCCCAGGGGCAGCACGTCGCCCTCCTTATAATACCGCTGGTGCTGCTCGTCCACCCGGGTGAACAGCAGCTCGCCGCCCCGCCCGGTCACGCTGTCCTTCTCGTGGATGTACACCGGTACGTCCGGGTATCTCTCCAGCAGGGACCGCACGGCGGAGGTGTGGTCAAAGTGCCCGTGGGTCAGCAGGATGTACTTGAGTGCGCAGCCGCTCTGTTCCACCAGCTTCTCTACCCGGGCGGCATCGTCGCCGGGATCGATCAGGGCGCAGACCTTCGCGTCCTCGTCGCACAGCAGGTAGCAGTTGGTCATGATAGGGCCCACTTGCAGTGTTTTGATGGTCATGGTGTCCTCCTTACAGAGTGTCGGTGTCCAGAATGATGGTCAGCGGTCCGTCGTTCAGGCTGTCCACCTGCATATAGGCACCGAATTCACCCGTCTCGGTGTGGAAGCCCTTGTCCCGGCACAGCTGCACGAACTTTTCGTACAGGGGGATGGCCACCTCCGGCCGCGCCGCCGCCAGAAAGTCCGGCCGCCGGCCCTTCTTGCAGTTGGCGTACAGCGTGAACTGGGACACGATCAGCAGCTCTCCGCCCACATCCGTCAGGCTGCGGTTCATCTTCTCGTTCTCGTCCTCGAAGATACGCAGGCCGGTGAGCTTGTCGGCCAGCTTCTCCGCCTGTGCCTCGGTGTCCTCATGGGTCACACCCAGCAGCACCAAAAAGCCCTCGCCGATCTGTCCGATGACCTTGCCGTCCACGGAAACGCTGGCGTGTTTTACACGGGTCAATACAGCGCGCATAATTCTATCTCCTTTATACTGTTTGTATTCGCATTGGCCTTATCCGGCCGGTCTTGTCACTCGCATGACGCCCGATATCTGCTCCAGCCGCCGCATGACGGTCCGCAGCTGCTCGCTGTCCGCCACATCGATGTCCAGCGACAGCAGGGCAAAGCCGTCCGGCGTGCTCCGGGCATTCAGCGAGGAGACGTGGGTCTTGGTGCTGGACAGCACCGTGGACACGTCCATGATGATGTTGATGCGGTCCTTGGCGGTGATCTCCAGCGTGGTGCGGTAGCTCTCCCGCGTGTCGCTGCCCCAGGAGACCTTGATCCACCGGCCCGCCTCGCTGGGCTTGCGCCGGGCCGGGTCCGCGTTGGGACAGTCCGCCCGGTGCACGGAAATGCCATAGCCGCGGGTGATGAAGCCCACGATATCGTCTCCCGGCACAGGGGTGCAGCACTTGGAGAACTTCACCAGACAGTTGGTCAGCCCCTCCACCACGATGCCCTGCTCGCCCTTGGCGCGCTGGGGCACGGCGGGGCGCATGAGCTGCGGCTGGTCCGCCACGGGGACCTCCGCCTGCCGTTCCGTCTGATGCTGGTGGATGATGCGCTGGATGTCCTCCCGCAGCCGGCCGACGACCTTCAGTGCCGAAATGCCGCCGTAGCCGATGGCGGCGTACATATCGTCCAGTGACGTGAAGCACAGCTTCTTCAGCACGCCGGGCAGGTTCTCCTCGTTGGTCAGCTCCTTCAGCGTCACGCCGGTGCGCTTCAGCTCCGACTCGAAGCTCTGCCGCCCGTTGACGATGTTCTCGTCCCGCTTTTCCTTCTTGAACCACTGGCGTATCTTGCTGCGGGCGTTGCTGCTGCGGGCGATCTTCACCCAGTCACGGCTGGGACCGTGGGCGGATTTGCTGGTCATCACCTCCACCACGTCGCCGTTGCGGAGGTGGTAGTCGAACTGCACGATCCGCCCGTTGACCTTGGCGCCCACCATGTGGTTGCCGATGGCGGAGTGTATGGTATAGGCGAAGTCGATGGGCGTGGCCCCGGCCGGCAGGTTGATCACGTCGCCGTTGGGCGTGAACACGAACACCTCGTCGGCGAACATATCCACCTTCAGTGAGTGGATGAAGTCCTCGGCGTCGGCGTCCTCCTGATTTTCCAGCAGGCGGCGCACCCACTCATAGCTGCGCTCGTCCCCGGCGCCCTGGCCGTTCTGCTTGTACTTCCAGTGGGCGGCCACGCCGTACTCCGCCACCTCGTGCATCTCCTTCGTCCGGATCTGTACCTCGAAGGGAATGCCGCTTTCGCCCACCACCGTGGTGTGCAGGCTCTGGTACATATTGGGCTTCGGCGTGCCGATGTAGTCCTTGAACCGGCCCAGAATGGGCTTGAACAGGTCGTGGATGATGCCCAGCACGTTGTAGCAGTCCGCCACCGTGTCCACGATGACCCGGAAGGCGAACAGGTCGAACACATCGTCCAGGCTCTTGTTCTGGGTGTACATTTTGCGGTAGATGGAGTAGGGGTGCTTCATCCGGCCATAGACCGTGGCGTCGATGCCCTCCTCCTTCAGCCGCGTGACGATGCGGTCGTGCACGGCGGACATGAACCCGTCGTACTCCGCGGCCTTTTCGTCCAGCGCTTCGGTGATCTCCCGGTAGCCCACCGGGTCCAGATACTTCAGCGACAGATCCTCCAGCTCCCATTTCATCTTCTGCATACCCAGTCGGTGTGCGATGGGAGCGTAGATCTCCATAGTCTCAAAGGACTTCTGCTTCTGCTTCTCCGGCGTCTGGTACTCCATGGTCCGCATATTGTGCAGCCGGTCGGAGATCTTGATGAGGATGACCCGGATGTCCTTGGCCATGGCCATGAGCATCTTCCGCAGGTTCTCCATCTGCTCCTCTTCTTTGGAGGTGTAGTGGACCCGCGTCAGTTTGCTGACGCCCTCCACCAGATCCGCCACCGTAGGGGAAAACAGCTTTGCCAGCTCCTCGTGGGTGGCGGTGGTATCCTCGATGGTGTCGTGCAGCAGGGCCGCCACAATGGACTCTGTGTCCAGGTGCAGCTCCTCCGCCACGATCTGTGCCACCGCCAGGGGATGTGTGATAAAGGGCGAGCCGTCCTTGCGGTTCTGCCCCGCGTGGTGGGTATCGGCGAATTCATAGGCGGCGCGTATCTGGTCAAAGCCCGCCGCCGGGTTGTAGCCCTTTACCGTCTCCACAAGATGTTCGTATTGCTCCTGAGGTGTCACAGCGCACCGCCTCCCTTCTCGTTATCGTTTTGCAGCGTGTTCATCAGCGGCGACTGATCCAGTGCTACGTGTTGTCCCCGCCGCAGGTGCAGCGTGATGGCGTCGCCGTTCAGCTGCCAGTCCAGCAATCCCCGTTCCCGGAACACCGCGGCGCACATGGCTGCCCGCAGTACCGGTTCCGCGCCGCCCAGCTCCGCCGCCATCAGCCGCAGCAGCGGCAAGCGGTCTGTGGTCAGCCCGTCCTCGGGCACGGTCCGGTCTAAAAACCGCCAGGCGGCGGCGAATTGCTCCCGGGTGGGCAGCGCCCGCCGCGCCTCCCGCAGAGAAACGGCCTTTCCGGCGGCGCACCGGTGGGCCAGTGTCAGCGCCTCCTGCTCCCGCCCGCTGGCGCAGAGGGAGGGCCGGATGTCCACCATCTGCAGCTGTACCGTCCGGCTGCCCCGGAACTCATTGATCTGCAAATAAAATGCCGCGTCCACCCGGTCGCCCGGATGGCACCCGCAGCGCTCGGCCACGGTGGAGAAGAATATGCCGTCGAACTGGGCGCAGCCCTTGCCCAGCCGCAGCTTCAGGTGTCGGTTCTGGCCCACGTTCTGGGTCCGCAGCAGCGTGGCGCCCAGCAGGCAGAACAGCGGTCTGGCGTTGCCGCTGCCATAGGGCTCCAGCACGGACAGGGCCTCCAGCTCCTCCAGCGTCACCGCGGCGGGGTGGGCGATGGCCACGTCGATCTCCAGCGCCGACTCCGGCTGCTGTCCGCCGCAGTAGCTGCGGGCGTATTCATTCATCCGGTCCCGGAAGGCCGGTATGTTGTCCCGGTCGATGGTAAAGCCCGCCGCCAGCTCGTGCCCGCCGAAGCCCAGCAGCAGGTCCTTGCAGTTTTCCAGCGCGGCGAACAGATTAAAGCCGCCCCAGCTGCGGCAGCTGCCTTTGCCGGTGCTGCCGTTCAGATGGATCATAAAGCTGGGCCGGGAGTATTTTTCCGACAGGCGGCTGGCCACGATGCCCACCACGCCCTGGTGCCACCGGCTGCTCTCCAGCACCAGCGCGCTGCGCTGGCGCTCCGGCATCCGGTCGATCATCTCCTCCGCCTGGGTGTAGATATCCTGCTCTACGTTCTGGCGCTCCCGGTTCAGAGCGCACAGCTCCTTAGCCATGGCCTCCGCCGCGGCGGGATCGGTGCACAGCAGCAGCTCCGCCGCCTTGTCCGCCGCGCCCATGCGTCCGGCGGCGTTGATCCGCGGCGCCAGCACAAAGCCGATCTGCACCGAGGAGATCTCCTTCCCGCTCAGACCCGCCTCCCGCAGCAGGGCGTGCAGGCCGATAAAGTCCGAGTGCTCCAGCGTGGCCAGCCCGCGGGAGACGATGGTGCGGTTTTCGCCGGACATCTGCATGACGTCCGCTACCGTGCCGATGGCCGCCAGTGTGCAGTACCGGGCAAAGAGAGGCTCCTCCCGGTCCGGCCCGCCCAGGGCCAGCACCAGCTTCAGCGCCACGCCGCAGCCGGCCAGATGCTTGAAGGGGTACGCGCAGTCCGCCCGGTGGGGGTCCACCACAGCCACGGCCCGGGGCAGGACCTCCCGGCACTCGTGGTGGTCGGTGATGACCACGTCCAGCCCCAGTGAGTTGGCGTAGTCCACCTCCTCCACACCGGTGATGCCGCAGTCCACCGTTACCAGCAGGCGCACGCCCTGGTCGAAAAGGCCCTTGATGGCGTCACGGCTGAGACCGTAGCCGTCCTCGATGCGCCGGGGAATGTAGTGCACCACGTCGGCGCCCCGGCTCTTGAGATAGTCTACCAGAATACAGGTGGCGGTGATGCCGTCCACATCATAGTCGCCGAACACGGCGATCCTCTCGCCGCCCGCGATCGCCCGCTGCACACGCGCCGCGGCCTTGTCCATGTCCCGCATCAGGAAGGGACTGGTGGTCAGCTTGTCCTCACGCTCCAGAAAGGCGGCGGCCTGCTCCGGCGTTTCGATGCCGCGGGCGGAGAGCACGGCGGCCACCAGATAGGGATAGCCGGCCGCGCGCAGACATGCCTGCGCCTCCGGCTTTTCCGACGCGATATGCCACTTGCTGAACCGCACGGCGGTCACCTTCCTCTCTGCATGAGAAATGGAACTTTCATCCCATGATAACATTACTAATACTTTATTATATCAACATCGTGCGGAAAGGTAAAGAAAAAATTTCTTTTCCGCACCTGTTCGGAAAAGAAAACAACAGCTTGCAATCCGCGGCCATATGGTCTATGATGGATACAATACAGACAGAATCGAGGAACTGCTCATGCGCCCTGACGGAAAGCGAGTAAAGGACCTGCCCCCCATCGTGGCAGCCATTCCCTACATCATGCCCAAGCGGTACGATGCCTGGAACACCATCACCGAAAACATCGACGAGGAGGGCATCAAGGCCTATATCCGCGAAAAACGGCGCGCTGGGATCCGCATCAACCACATGGCGGTGATCATCGCCGCCTATTACAAGGCCTATCAGACCAACCCCAAGCTCAACTGGTTTGTGGTCAACAGTCATCTCTATGAGCGCAACCATTTCTGCGTCTCCTTTGTCATCCTGAAAAAGCGGGCCGACGGCAGCCCGGATGAGACGACGCTGAAGATCTATCTGGAGCCCAAGGACACTATTTTCACCATCAACCAGAAGATCACCGATGCCATCGCCGTCAACAGCCAGACGGAGCAGAAGAACAGCACCGACAAGTTCGCCAAGATGATGTTCTCCATCCCCGGCCTGCCCAAGTTCGTGATCTGGCTGGCCTACCATCTGGACAAGCATGGCTTGCTGCCCCGGAAGATCATCGACCTGAGCCCCTTCCACACCAGTATGTTCATCACCAACCTGGCTTCTATCAAGACCAGCTATATCCACCACCACTGCTATGAATTCGGCACCACCAGCGTGTTCGTCTGCATGGGCAAGCCGGTGCCTAACTACATGAACGGCGACCTGAGCAAGAAGATGATGCCTCTGGGTATCGTTATGGACGAGCGTATCTGCACCGGTTATGAGTACGCCGCCTTCTGTCACGACTTCCGCAGGTGCCTGCGGGACCTGACCTGTCTGGAGACGCCCTTCGACGGCAGCGCCCCGGCTGAGATGCCGCAGGCGGAGGAAGCGGCTCCCGCCGAAGCGTGAATACAACAAGCCCCGGAGCGATGCCCCGGGGCTTGTTCTCTGCATATTACCAGTTATCCTCGCCAAAGGGGTCATGGGGACGGAACTGATCGTCATCCTCCGGCCGCGGCGGGAAGAAGCCTACGCCCTTGATCTTTTTGATCTCCTGGAAGAAGGCGATGTTGGCCTGCGCCCGATAGGGTGCCACCCAGATATCCAGAATGCCCAGTGTCAGACTCACCAGAATATTCCATCCAATAAAGCTCAGATCCAGCACGAACAGCTGCCACTTGAAGCCCAGGGTCTGGGCCTTGCTCATGTTGAGGGCCTCCATGACGCCGATCTCCGGGTTTTCGCACAGGTTCAGCATAGCAAAGCGGTAGCGGTAGGCCGCCACGATGCCGGGGATCACCAGCAGCAGCGTCCACAGGGAGATGAAGATGACCTGCACGACATACAGCAGAATGATCTTCCCGACGAAGGCGAAGCCATCGAACAGGGTGACGAAGGGCATCTCCTCACCCCGACGGATGCCCAGGTGGTACAGGGACGCACCGACGTTGAGCACCACGCCAAGCAGCGTGCACACGATGGTCACAAACCACACCGCAAAAGCGGGGAACGCCCGGTGCAGCGCCAGGAAGCTCAGATCCATATCGAACCGCAGGGAGTAGACATAGGCGAACTCGTCGTCCATCTGCACATAGTCGCTGATGCCGTTGATGACGAGCATGATGGCCAGCAGCACCAGCGTGAACAGGTAGGGGCTGACCTGTGCGGTTTTCAGCAGCATCTTGGACTCCCGCTTCAGGGAACCACGGTCAAGTACCATACTAAAATACCATCCTTTCGGAATAGAGTTTGATATCCGGCGGAGGACCGTCTGCCGCAGTGCAGGAAGTTTTTTCCGGCGGTGTCCGTCCCTCTACCGTATAGTGTAGCACAGCTGCCCGAAAAACACAAGAGGCGGTCTTTGCCGGTGAAGTTTCCGACAAAAACCGCAAAAAAACGTGGGAATTTCAACGCGGGGCTGGACAAGAGAAAAGTTTTGTTGTAATATTTAAGACAGTATGCGGTGGCATAGCGCCACCCGGTAGTAAGATGAGGTGAAGACAATGGCACAAGCATTCTTTGGCGGCGTTCATCCCAACGACATGAAGGCCGCAACCAATGAAAAGGCCATCGAAAAGCTGGCGGCGCCGGCTGAGGTGGTCATTCCCATGTCTATGCACATCGGTGCGCCTTGCAAGCCTATTGTAGCGGTAGGCGACAAGGTTAAAATTGGACAGAGGATCGGCGAACCCGGCGGATTTGTTTCCGCCCCCATCCACGCCAGCATCTCCGGCACGGTCAAGGCCGTGGAGCCCCGTCCCTTCTCTATGGGCGGCAAGATGATGTCCGTGGTCATTGAAAACGATTTCCAGGATGAGGTCTCCGAGGAAGTCAAGCCCGTGGCGGATCCCGACAGCCTGACGCCCGAGCAGCTGGTGGAGATCGTCAAGAACGCCGGCATCGTCGGCCAGGGCGGCGCGACGTTCCCAACCCATGTGAAGATCTCTTCCGGTCTGGGCAAGGTGGACTATGTGATCATCAATGCCGCGGAGTGCGAGCCGTACATCACCGGCGACCACCGCACCTGTCTGGAGCGTCCGGAGCAGGTCATCAAGGGCGCGACCCTGCTGGCCAAGTGCTTCGGCGTGGATAAGGTGTACATCGGCATCGAGGCCAACAAGCAGAACGCGGCTGACGTCCTGAACGCCAAGATCGCGGAGCTGAACGCCCCCGTGGTGGTGGAGGTCCTGCACACCCGCTATCCCCAGGGCGCTGAGAAGCAGCTGGTCCAGGCCGTCTCCGGCCGTCAGGTGCCCAGCGGCAAGCTGCCTGCCGACGCGGGCTGCTGCATCTTCAACCTGAATACCACCTGCGCCATCTACCGCGCGGTGTATGAGGGTATGCCCGTGGTCAACAAGATCGTCACCGTCTCCGGTTCCGGCGTCATCGAGCCCAAGAACATCGAGTGCCCCATCGGCACCCCCATTACCAAGCTGTTTGATGCCTGCGGCGGCCTGAAGGACGAGACCTACAAGCTCATCATGGGCGGCCCGATGATGGGCCTGGCCCAGTACGACGTGGACGTCTCCGTGGGCAAGGGCACCGGCGCCATGCTGGCCTTCGCCGACAAGGAGGAGCAGTACGTCGAGGATCCCCAGTGTATCCGCTGCGGCAAGTGCGTGGGCGTGTGCCCCATCCGTCTGGAGCCCATTTTCATGTACAAGTACCTGATGAAGGGCGACGTGGACACCTGGCAGAACGTGCTGCACGGCATGGACTGCATCGAGTGCGGCGCCTGCACCTACACCTGTCCTGCCCGCCTGCCCCTGACCCATGCGTTCCGTCTGGGCAAGCAGGAGGTCAACAACGCGAGAATGGCCGCCAAGGCCAAGGCGGAGGCCGAGGCAAAGGCCGCTGCCGAAAAGAAGGAGGCGTAAACCATGACTGATTACAAGAATCT
>ERZ1034626.1005-NODE-1005-length-19687-cov-22.171353_pt1 | contig 19687 bp, 17 predicted proteins | sample MGYA00520652_ERZ1034626 | MGnify/ENA primary metagenome ERZ1034626 (study PRJEB33766, sample SAMN09781765) | gut metagenome | biome: gut microbiome | host: Homo sapiens | place: Madagascar | study: EMG produced TPA metagenomics assembly of the PRJNA485056 data... | reverse complement strand
TGAGGTCTACATCGGACAATAGCATAGTTGCAATCGTTCTTGCATCCACACGATCGGTTTTGGTTTTGCGAAGGCTGAGACTTTTTCGGTACAGGTTGGTGTGCAAAGGATTCATGACATAGACGGCCAGGTCATTGTCAAGAAGAAATCCAAGAATGTTGTAGCTGTAATGTCCGGTAGCCTCGAGTCCTACTTTTATTTTGTCTGACTTTTTGGTACAGTTTCGAATCGTTTGAAGCAGCTGCTTAAATCCATCCATGTTGTTGGGGATGGTAAAGCAGTCAGCACGAACCATTCCGTCTGAATCAAGAATACAGCAGTCATGCTTATCCTTGGCAACATCAATTCCAACACAAACCATTTTGATACCTCCGGCGTATTTATTTCGATGCTGTTCAGGACCACAGACTTCTTTGCTCTTGTAACCTCGTTCTAAATAAACCGTCTGGCGGTATCTAACTGATTAACATTTCAACAAAGAAGCTGTGGTTGGAGCCTTCGTCAAACCGTCTTTGCGGTAGGAGGTGTTCACCAATCCACAGCATCCCATACAGTGTAGCATACCGCTGGAGAGCGGTCTATAAATACTACTCTTTTATAATACGAGGAGGTGTTGGCGAATGACAAAGAGCGGCTTTAACGTGTCGCTAAAAGGTGCAGATGACATTTTTTCTACCGAGGAATCCCGGCAGGAGCAGCGGCGGGAACAGATTCAGCAAATTCCCCTTGCGGAACTGCACCCATTCACGAACCATCCCTTTAAGGTTTTAGATGACGAGTCCATGCAGCGCACGGTGGAGAGCGTGGAGCAGTACGGTGTGCTGTCTCCACTGATTGCCCGCCCACGCCCGGAAGGAGGCTACGAGATCATCTCCGGGCACCGCCGTCAGCACGCTGCACAGCTTGCCGGGCTGGACGCCCTGCCGGTCATTGTCCGTCAGATGGATGATGATGCCGCAGTTTTGCTCATGGTGGACAGCAATCTCCAACGTGAAAACATCTTGCCCAGTGAAAGGGCTTTCGCCTACAAAATGAAACTGAAAGCCTTAAAAAATCAAGGTGCTAGGTCAGATTTGACTTCTGACCAAGTTGGTCAGAAGTTGTGGTCGGTTGAACAGGTCGCCAGTGATGCAGGTGAGAGCAAAACGCAAATCCAGCGTTTTATCCGCCTGACCAGCCTTATCCCTGAATTACTGGACATGGTAGACGAAAAGAAGATTGCCTTCAATCCCGCTGTGGAGTTGTCCTATCTGGACGAAGCCCAACAGCGGGATTTTTTAGAGGCAATGAACGACACCCAGAATGCACCGTCCCTTTCCCAAGCGCAGCGGCTTAAAAAGCTGGCACAGGAAGGGCACTTCTCGTATGACGTTGCCTTTGCAGTCATGGGCGAAGCAAAGAAAGATGAACTGGACAAAGTTGTTATCAAAAACGAAACCCTGCGGAAGTATTTTCCCCGCAGTTACACTCCAAAACAAATGGAGGACACCATCATCAAGCTGCTGGAACAGTGGCAGCGCAAACGGCAGCGACAGAATGAGCGCTGAACCGCACTGCAACGAAAGACCCGATGGGGTCTTTTTCTTTTATCAAAATGGAGAAAAGACTATGAACAACGATTCTACCCACATCATTTGCTCCGAAGGAATCGCCATGGTGATGCACAGTGAATGACCGCCGTGACCAGCAGCTTCACTTCCGGGTCAGCAAGCAGGAGTTGGAACGAATCCGGAACAAAATGGAATCCTGCGGCATTCTGAGCATTGGTTCCTATCTGCGTAAGATGGCTCTGGACGGATATTGTCTGCAACTTGATCTGCCGCAGCTGCGCCGGATGGCATATCTTTTGCAGATGTGCAGCAACAATCTGAACCAGTACGCCAGAGCTGCCAACAAAAACGGTCAAGTCTATGCTGCCGATTTAGAGGACTTGCGCGCCCGGCTGGACGAACTGATCAGCATCAGTAAACAGATCCTTTCGCAGCTATCCAATCTTTGATTTTTACCGCAGTCAGAGGGCTGCGGTTTTACATAGCTGTTGGTATCCTTGCTACCCAGTAGTCGATACCTTTATAATAGGCTGAATAAAAATGGTTGTGTTCAATATACTGTCTGCGCTGAAGAAAATTGTCCCCTTTCCCGCATCTTTCTTTGTGACTTTGATGATAAAATAGCCGCTTTCCCTGTCCAGCTATGCGGTAGGTCTGCGCAGACGAAAAGTGCAGCATGAGAAAGCAAAGTCCCGATAAACGACGACAGACCAGAGTTCTGCCTTTTAGGAGAACTCTAGTCTGTCTCTTCGTTTTGTTATAAAAGCGTTTGGAACAAACGCGTAGCCTGCATCGGCACGATGCAGAACAAATGGGGTTTGGGCACAGCCCAACAAGCATTTTGAATTTGGATTTTGAAAAATCCGATTCAAAAATCGCGAGTTGGTACCAGCTCGCACTGCTTGCGGCGTAAATATTCCCATCAACTACTGCGTCAGATTTTTTATCGCAAGTCAAGAAATTAGTGCAACATCCAAACAGCATATTTGCGATATGCAATTCAACGCTGTTGCTGTTGCATTAAAAAGTTGAATTGCTATAAATCACTTCAGCTTTGCAAGGATCTCGTCTGCGCTCACGCCGCTTGCCAGCAGCTTTTTCAGCACGTTCTCGGCCTCGGCTTTCTTTGCGGATTCCGCTGCTTTGGTTTCAGCCTTGACCTTTTTAGCTTCAATTCTGGCGATTTCCTTATCGATAGATTTCAGTTCTACCTTCTTGGTTTTCAGGTCAGCTTTCAACGCATCAATATTAGCAGTAATCGATGCCATTTCAGCGGCAGCGACTTCCTTTGCGGACTGCTTTTCGGCGATCTGCGCAGCAAAGTCAACGCTTGCTTTTACGGTCTTGGGCTTGTTCTTGCTTCCTTTGGGACGGGGCATATGGGACACCTCCATTCAGTATTTATAATATAAGTATAGCATTACAAATATTGGATAGCAAGAAATATATATCGGCAGAATATGCGTCAGACAGCGTAGCCCTTGTTCATGATGACCCCCACGACCTGAGAGACATACTTCTGGCAGGTATCATGGTCAAGAGCCTCCACCATTACACGCACAACAGGCTCAGTGCCGGATTCACGAACAAGGATACGGCCAGCATCACCCAGTGCTTCTGCAACGGTCTTGACCGCCTCCTGCACCGCCGGGTCGTTCTGCGCGGCCTTTTTGTCGGTCACGCGGACGTTCTCCAGCACCTGCGGATAGATCTTCAGAGGCTCAGCCAGCTTGCTCATGGGCAGCTTCTTCGCCAGCATGACTTCCATCATCTTCAGGCTGGTCAGAACAGCCACTATCAAATTCATCTCACTCAAGGTTGTTTTTACAGCACTCCAGTGCAGCATCAATAACCTGATCCATATCATAATATTTATATTCAGCCAAACGACCTCCGAAGATAACCTTCGACTCAGCATCGGCCAACTTCTTGTATTCGGCGTAGAGTGCTCCGTTCTTAGCGTCGTTCACGGGGTAATACGGCTCGTCACCGGGTTTCCACTCGCTGCTGTACTCACGGCTGATAATAGTCTTGGGCAGATCATCGCCGTTCTCATCCTTGCCGAATTCAAACCACTTGTGCTCAATGATGCGGGTCCACGGAGTCTCTCGGTCAGTATAATTGACGGCCGCATTACCTTGGAAATTAGGCTTGTCCAGCAACTCATTTTCAAAACGAACAGAACGGTATTCCAGCGTACCAAGTTTGAAATTAAAGTAAGCATCGATGGGACCTGTGTAGACAACTTTATCTGCCAAAGTGTCAAGTTCCACCTTATTTTTGAGATAGTCGGTATTCAGTCGAACCTCGATGCCGTTCAAGAGGTTAGCAATCATCTTGGTGTAGCCGCCGATGGGAACGCCCTGATACAGCGCATTAAAATAGTTGTTGTCAAACGTCAGGCGCACGGGTAGCCGCTTAATGATGAACGCCGGCAAGTCCTTGCAGTCACGCTCCCACTGCTTCTCAGTATAGCCCTTGATAAGCTTTTCGTAAATGTCTCGACCTACTAGAGAGATTGCCTGTTCTTCGAGATTCTTTGGCTCAGCATTGATTTCTTTGCGCTGCTCTTCGATTTTGGAGATTGCCTCTTCTGGAGTCACAACACCCCACATCTTATTAAATGTGTACATATTAAAAGGTAGCGAAAACAGTTCGCCCTTGTAATTTGCCACAGGTGAATTTGTGAATCGGTTGAACTCTGCAAACTGTGTAATGTAGTTCCATACCTTTTTGTTATTAGTATGGAAAATATGGGCACCGTACTTGTGGACGTTGATTCCCTCAATGTTCTCAGTGTAAACGTTACCTGCTATATTAGGACGTTTGTCCACGACCAAAACGCTCTTGCCGTGGGCCTTAGCCTCATGAGCGAAGACCGCACCATATAAGCCAGAACCTACTACTAAATAGTCAATCATACAACTTTTCTCCTAAACATATCTATCATCCCATCATTTTTCAGCTTTTTTTGTTAGAACCATACCTCTTTTTTACAGCCGTATGTCTGAGCACATTGCTGTTATACGCATTAGTCCCTGCGGAACAAATCGCGAGTATAGACCTTTTCCTGTACGTCATCCAAACAGCTATCATAGCGGTTGGCAATAATGGCTTGGCTGCGTTTTTTAAACTCTTCCAAGTCATTTACGACTTCGCTACCAAAGAAGGTAGAACCATTCTCTAGTGTCGGCTCGTAGATGATAACCGTTGCGCCCTTAGCCTTGATACGCTTCATGACGCCCTGAATGGAGGACTGACGGAAGTTGTCGGAATTCGACTTCATGGTCAGGCGGTACACTCCAACAACCACATTATGCTCCTTGCTGGGATCGTAGTCCTCGTTGGCCTCGTAAGCACCAGCAATTTCCAGCACACGGTCAGCAATGTAGTCTTTGCGGGTGCGGTTGGATTCCACGATAGCCTCGATCAGGTTTTCTGGCACATCAGCGTAGTTAGCCAGAAGCTGCTTGGTGTCCTTGGGCAGGCAATAGCCGCCATAGCCGAAGCTGGGGTTATTGTACTGATCACCAATACGAGGATCCAGGCAAACGCCCTTAATGATCTGCTGGGTGTTCAGCCCCTTCATCTCCGCATAGGTGTCCAGCTCGTTGAAATAGCTAACACGCAGAGCCAGATAAGTATTAGCAAACAACTTGACCGCTTCTGCTTCGGTAAAGCCCATGAACAGAGTGTCAATGTTTTCCTTGATTGCTCCTTCCTGAAGCAGTTCAGCAAAAGTATGTGCAGCCTTTACCAGACGAGCATTTTCCACATCAGTACCAACGATAATGCGGCTCGGATACAGGTTATCATATAGCGCCTTGCTCTCCCGCAGGAACTCCGGGCTGAAGATGATATTGTCGCAGTGGTACTTCTCACGCACAGAAGCCGTGAAACCAACCGGAATGGTGGACTTGATGACCATGATAGCATCAGGATTATACTGGATGACCAGCTTGATGACCGCTTCTACTGCGGAAGTATCAAAGAAGTTCTTCTTACTGTCATAGTTGGTAGGTGCTGCGATAACAACGAAGTCTGCATCCTTGTAGGCGGCTTCAGCATCCAGCGTGGCAGTCAGATTTAAGTTCTTTTCTGCCAGATACTTTTCAATGTACTCGTCCTGAATTGGGGACTTTTTGTGGTTGATAAGGTCCACTTTCTCCGGGATGATATCCACTGCCATAACCTCGTGATGCTGCGACAGCAGCGTGGCAATGGACAAGCCAACATAACCGGTACCTGCAACTGCGATTTTCATTGTCTTTCCCTCTCTTTATTGCATATAAAACTCTTTGTACCACTCAGCAAATTTCCGCAGGCCCTCCCGCAGCGGAGTGTGGGGCTTGAAACCAAAGTCACGCTCTAGCGGCTCTGTGTCAGCAAAGGTCACAGGCACATCACCGGGCTGCATGGGCACCAGCTCCTTGTGTGCCTCAAAATCATAGTCTGCGGGCAACACGCCGGCACGCACCAGCTCCTCCGACAGAATCTGCACAAAGTCCAGCAGATTCTCCGGATTGGAGTTACCGATGTTGTAAACCGCATAGGGAGGAATGGGCAGGCCGTCCTCGCCATTTTTCTTTTCGGGGGCTTTTGCCATCACACGGACAACACCTTCCACGATGTCATCCACATAAGTAAAGTCCCGCTTGCAGTTACCGTAGTTGAAAATCTTAATGGTTTCACCATTCACCAGCTTGTTGGTAAAGCCAAAGTAAGCCATGTCCGGACGGCCTGCAGGCCCGTAGACCGTAAAGAACCGCAGCCCGGTGGAGGGAATATTGTAGAGTTTAGAGTAAGCGTGTGCCATCAGCTCGTTGGACTTCTTGGTAGCAGCATACAAGGAAACAGGATTATCCACCTTATCATCGGTGCTGTACGGTACCTTCTTGTTGCTTCCATATACAGAACTGGAAGATGCATACACCAGATGCTCCACTGGATAATGACGGCAGGCCTCCAGAATGTTATAGAAGCCGATCATGTTGCTCTCGATGTAAGCATCCGGGTTGGTGATAGAGTAGCGAACTCCAGCCTGGGCACCCAGATTGACCACAATATCCGGGTGATGCTGCTCAAATATGCTGTTGATAAGTGCCTTGTCCGCAAGGTTGCCCTTGATAAATGTATAGTTCTCGAAATTCTGAAGTTCCGCAAGGCGTGCTTCCTTGATGCGAACGTCGTAATAATCGTTCATATTGTCCAGACCGATGACCATGATATCCGGCTCAGTAGTCAGGATACGCTTGGCAAGGTTGGAACCAATGAAGCCGGAGGCGCCAGTGATGAATACTATTTTACGATACATTTTACATCTTCCTTATTTTTTCAGTGAGTGTAGCAGAGTAATATTTGAATTGCTCTGTTTTTCCAAAAAGCAAAATCCAGCCCACAACTGATAGTCCAACTACAACAATGGCTTTCACAATGAATGAAAGATACAGATTCATCGAAACCTCTATTTTATTAGACACAAACCCCACCATTACAGCCATCATAAAGGTTGGTAGCAAATACATTAAATAGCCATTCCAATATGTTCGAAACGCTTTATGTAAAGATTTTTTATATACAATCCTTGCATCATACCACAGCGTTGTTGCAATATGACTTACTGTCGTTCCGATAAAAATTCCAATGATTCCCAACGGTTTTGCAAGCAACATAGAAACCACAAGATTTATTGCAGCTTCAATCCATGGTTTAATCTTAAAATAACGGAACAGTCCATCCGCGTATACAAACACTTCGATTGGCTGATGCACCCCTGTTAAATAGAGATTCAACACAATCAAAGATACAATACGAATATCCAGCACATATTCCTTGCCTGCCCATAGTTCTACAAACGGGTTTATTAGAGACAGCATACCGATGCATACCATGGCGTAAATAGTTACATATAAAAAACGTATTCGTTCAAAAACATCTGATATTTTTTTGTAATCCTTTGAAACACATAAATTTCCAACACTTGCTTGAAGTGCTGATGAAATCAACATTGTGCTTGCAGTAATCACAGAGGTAATCATGCTGTAATTTGAATATATTCCAACTAACAAAGTGCTAATAAAGGCAGAAATCAGGAGATTATCAGTTGCATTAACAACGGTAATTCCAACCTTGATTGAAAATGTACTCATCGCATTTTTTAGAATGTGTTTGTATTCTATTTGCGTCTGTATTTCTGGGGACGAATTAATATATGGAAACAACTTTCTGCATTTGATAGAAATTGCATAGTTCGACACTATTACAATAACCAGATCAATCAGCAAAAATAGAATATAGTTTTTCCATGCCAAAAGAACTGCAATCTGAAGCAGAGTTTTAACCACTGCAAAGATCCAGTTGTTTTTTGTATTGATAGAATTTAATTGGTGCGCATCCAACAAAGATCGATACTGTGCAAAAAAATAAGAAGCACTTGTAGAGGCCAGCTGGAGGCAATAAATCACATACAAATGTGACACATTGGGAACATCTTTTATAATATATTTTAAAAAAGGGACAAGCAGCAGTCCCAGTAATAAAATAATGCTTCCTACAATTGCGTAAATATAGCGATAAAATCGAAATAGCTGAATTTCTTTTTCTGTGTTGTTTTCCGCAATCGGCTGATACATATCATATACAATCGCTGTACCAAGACCTAGTTCCGAAAGCGATAGAACAGTTAAAATATTTGTAAATACGCCATTTACGCCCAAATACTCCTTGCCAAGCGCATAAATAAATACTGTTCTCAGCAAAAACTTTATAATAATGTTCGTGCACTGAAACAGAATCGATGATTTTAAATTTCTTGTAACATTTTCTGTTCTTGATTTCATAGAGTCAATTTCTTTCTTATAATGATTTTTGCAGGGTATTCAAAACGGACATCAATCCTTGTCACAAAACGATATAAACCGCAAAGTATAATCAGCATTATCATCTCGCTAATTGTCGGTAGTGTCATCAAAAAATGTGTGTCAACCGCTTCTGTGACTAATACACCAGTAAGTGTGCCATAAAGAAAAAGTCTTTCAAAATACTTTCTGCTCTTCTTTGTTTGATAAATTTTATTTGTCAAATAGCCAAATACAAAGCCCTCCGCTATACGAATCAAAAATGTCGCTATGTATCCATAGTCGTGCAACAATCTCCGATATACCGTATATGTGTTACCTGTGCATATTTGCGAATTTCCCATAAAAAAGAATTCAAGGTTTCGATATTTACAGAGTGGTTGCATTCCAAATTTAGTCAATATAGAACTCAAACCATACAATGTTTCACTTGATTTGAAAAACTCAGACCCTTTAAATGTTTTGATGTACTCATCAAGCCCAATAGTTCCACCCCCAGCATATACAACTATTGTGTCCAGAAGCGAACTCAATGTTGAAGCCGTCTTTCCTGTAAGCGTACCCATGGCAAAAAAAAGGAACATCATCAGTAGGAGAACCAAAAACAAGTATTTAATCATTTTGTATGTTGCTAAAGTCAGGTTTCGATATTTTCTTTTTATCAACCCATATATCCATACAACTACAGAGCCTGCCAATAATATAATATCAATTCGCGCACTACTCAGTGCACATAGACAAACAGCTGCCACTAATGTTGCCCCTTCAATACCAGAAAGTTTCTTTCGTGCATATATTAGTGTATAGAGCACAACAAAGGTATAGAAATACATAAGAACTTTTCCAGCTGTGAGTAACGCCGTAACCCATGTTGCATGAAGTTCATCTTGTTGGCCACGATAGGACATCAGCAAGGTTCTTGCTTGACCTGTATAGTCATATGTAATAATAGTGTTTCTTGATATATAAAAATAGACCAATACAATAGATAATAGTTCGAAAAGCAGAAAACATACTGTTATACTTTTGGGGACTGATATTACAAAATCATTATTCTCCGGATTCATCCTACACGGACAATTCTTTCTGCTCTCTGCTCTTTTTTCCAAAATCAACTGAGAGAGAAATTCCCCAACCAGAAGCATTATATTTCCACTAAAAATCACTATGCAAGTTTCGACTGATATTTTTAGTTCCCATTTAGGAATATATGCACATAGTAACACTGTCGAAAACAGAAAAGACAGATTTGATAACACACTTGGTGAAGAAAAATTTTTACCTGTCAAAATGTACGAAAGCAGTGTTAATGCAATCTCCAATATAAGTAAAACAAATAGCATACTTTATCCTATCTCAGTAATTTATGATTTCGGTTCAAATCGTTTCATCCATTCCGGGAACGAGTAATATTGCCGCGCTTCTATGCAGGCCGCTGTGTCCTGGTATGGTTTTTGCATAAATTCATAGATGGCGTCAATTGAAAAATCCTCGTTACAAACAAGGATATTGTTGTCATTATAAAATGGAAGTTCTTTCACATCACTGTTGAAGGTGATCAGCTTTCTGTGCAGGTACAACGCCTCCAATACGCGAAGCGTAAGCCCACGCTGTCCTTTCAGCGGCATATCCACAACCGCTGCGGTATTGCTTACATTTTGGATATTTTCTTCATAGGAAATCGGTGCACGGTACGGCAATTCTGCAGATGGAGATAGTCCCTGTTCACCAACAATATAAAAATAGGGTGTAAGTCCCTTATTCTTACATTCAGTATTCAATTTTTCCAGAAGTGGAACACGGCCTTTATCCGTTCCTAAAAAGTACAGATCCCATTTTTTTTCTGCATCGAACGGAATAGAGATTGTCGCAAAATACTGCGTGTTGGCTCGCATATGATATATTTCACAATCATCTGGATCAAAGCTCCATTGTTCACATTGCTGAGCCAAGTCGCTTTTGGGGTCAGTTTCATATTCAAAAATTTTGTTCCAATGCCACATTATCAAGCGGCTATCTGCTTTTTTTCGCTGCAATATATATCGAAAAACCCACTCGCGGCGTTTTAATCCCTCGCAGATAATAACATCATACGCTTGTATATTTCGTGCCCAGTCACCCAAGAAAAGTGCAGTACACGGAAAATGCAGTTTCCAGCAGATATTTGCCATTGCCTTGCACAGTACATTGTCTGCCCGGTAAACCGGCAATGCATAAATATTTTCCGTATACTTTCCAGCGGTAATTATGTCCCCTTTTCCTTTTGTTAAGTACACTGCTTTTTTCATTTGAGATTGTTTCCTCTATCAATCCATTTTTTAAAATCGAACTGATCCATTGTCCGTCGAATCGAAACCGGTGAGACAAATTTTGTCATTGTTCCCACATAGTCCTGCTTTTCAAACCCTTGAATATAAAAAGCCGACTGTATTTCCGGATGCTGCACATGTGTAAACACGACCTTATGCTCATACGGTAGGGCGTCAAAATCCAATAGATCCTGTTCTGTACAACCGTTTCGGTCGTTCATAATACAGTACATACCCCCCCCCGATTTTTTCAGGCGTTCTTTACGGATATTCCATTTTTTCTGTGCCTGGGCAACGCTGTCGTAATGTACCAGATGCAACGTCAGATCACCAAGCCTTGCCAAAGGGTATGCAAATTCCTGCTGCTGTATCTCTTGCATTGGCAAGTCCATATATGCCGCAGGATCTTTCAAAAATTTAATGTAGTCTGAGGCCGAGAAAAACATATTGACTGTTGGAGAGTTAAACTCTTTGTGCATATCATGACAGAGCATTCCACCCGTGCAGTCGCTTGCAAAAATCGCAAAACTGTTCTTTTCCTGCTCACTCCATGAGCCCCAGCGTTTTTTATTGATGAATTTGTCACGCAAACTGCAGCGCAACGCTCTATACGCATCTTTTATCAGATTGCTTCCCATTGTACTTTACCCCTTTTTATGGTTTTCAATGGCCTCGCTCAGAATGCCTTCCAGTTTGTCTACCTGTGTTTGTTTGCTGCAGTTCTTTTTTGCAAAATTTCTGCTTGCTTCAGTAAGACCTGCATAGTTTTCCTCTGCCGTGATGTAGCGTAGCGCCTCTGCCATTTCCTGTGGCGTGTTGGCAATTTTTCCACCCGGAAGATAACGGTCAATTCCAACATCAGTCGAAACCCATGCGCACCCAGCTGCCATTCCTTCAATCAAACTGACCGGGAACATCTCGCTGATGCTTGTCAACAAATAGACCTGCGATTGCTTTACAAGCCGAATCGTCTCTTCACGGGGAATCGCCGCTAAAATTTCAACATCACGCGGGCCGTAAATCTGAGATAATTCAGCCGTACGTTTCTTCAAAAGCTCATAGTAACCGTTGCATACGCTGCCAATCAGTACAAGTTTGTAACCCGGCAACGCCGCAGCATAAAAAGCTTCCAACGCTTTTATTTGGTTTTTTCTCTTGCAATATGTTCCAACATTGATGATCTGTTTTTTCTTTTTTATGTCATCGGCAAAAAAAGCGTCATCCACAGCATTGTAAAGAACTTTTTGTCCTTTCACGCCGTGCTTTTCAAAATATTGGGTAGCAAAATCTTTTTCATGTAGCTGAATGACAGCATCATAGCGGCGGATATTCTCCCAATTTTGTGCAAAAAATGGCGGCCAGCGTAAGTCACCCCACACCTTGCGCGCAACGCCATACATACTTTTGTCCTTGAACGTAGACCAACGAAAATCATGGATGCCATGCGTCATCATAACCATCGCGCAGTCCAACTGTCCTGCCAGCGGGATTGCCCAATCCGTGCACCAACTTTCCGGACACACCGTCATAATAACGTCCACCTTGGCTGCATACTCCTTTAGTAATCTTTGATATGCAGCCTTATCACCATGGTGAAGCATTGTTTCGGTGTACGCTGCAAAGCGTCGGATATGTACACCGTTGTGTTCTTCTTCCTCTGGAAGATTCTTTTCCGGCAAGTATCCTGTCAGCACTGTGACATCATGACCGCGTGCAGCCAGACCCTCAGCTTGATATTCTGTCACATTTTGCACACCATCTACCGCCGGCCAATAAGTAAAAGCGGAAATCAGAATTTTCATAATTAATTAGCGTTCCTATTACATTTGTATGTACCGGTATTCGTACAGCAGCACTACATCAAACGAATTTTGATTGCTAAGCGAACTCTTTCGTATGATTTTTTCAAAAAATAAGGGAGGTCATCTTTACATTGCTGGATCATATCGTATTCTGACAAGGATATGTCTTCAATAATTTTGTTTGGAATTAGTAAATATTGTTGCAAAATTGTAGGCGGAAAAACGACTTTTCTTTTCTGAAAATGAACATACGCAATCTCGGTTTCTATAATAGAGTGTTCAATCAATTCTAGTTTATAAATCCTCCCGTCCTTATAGCGATAAATATTAGGCAAATAAGTACACTTAGAAGTACGATTCCCATCTTTATACTCATAAAGGTGAAAATTGTAATGTATGCAATCTATATCGGCGTATGGTAAGGTTTTAAGAACATTCATTCCTTTATGTTCTAATATAGTATTTATGTTCGGAGAAAATCGCACTTCGTCAAATATACGATTTTGAGGTGACTGAAGTATTGATTTCCAATCGCATTCTAGGAATGCATTATTTACTGGAGGAGTATTTTGTAAAATACTCAGGTGCCCGAGCTTTGATATCTTGGAATATTTTTCCAATATATCACTTGTAATAAAGCGATTAAGATCACCAAATAATAAATCTATATCACCATAACCCCAATGCGTATATCCCTTCAGTTCTTCTTCAAACAGCCAGCCAAATAACGGTCTGAAGTCACATAACTTATATGGTTTTTCTAACGCTACAGAGAACCCTACTTTTCTTTCTATCCTTTTTTTGAGTTCCGGTAGTGTCATATATATGACATTTACATTTGGCGGATATGAAAAATCTCGTGTGTCATCGGTGATAATAAGCCAATTAAATGTGGAATTGTTCTTGCAACACATAAGCCAGTACGGAAATCCTTCAGGAAATTTTCCAAAATAAGGCATGATAAATCGGACTTTTGAATTCATTTTGTATCCTGCTTCCATTTTTCGCATCTGTAAAAAGTGCTATAAGTTGTCTAGGTCATTCAATTAAATAGACTTTATATATTAGAGACAGTATGGCATAGTTCTTCTTACTTTCTAACAGTTAGTATTTCCTCATAGACTCTTCAAAGACAAAATTATATGCGCATTTTTTGTCCAGCTCTTAGATTTCTATACTTATACTGCTTGTGATTTGGTGTATAAGCTATCACAAAGAGTTTTTTAATATATGTCGCCGACTTCTTTATTTGAAATCTAAGGCTGATGTTGGAAAATGCAAAGGAATCTTTTTGCATTTTCCCTGATTACTTCCACGCATCGTGTGGTTCAAATTTCCATTCTTCCGGAAATTCGATATGATCCAACGCCACGGGCTTTTTTCCGTTCAGTATGACCTCCGGGGTCGTATAAGGTACAATCGTTTTCCCGGTAATCAGGTTCCTTACCAATGGAATCCGCTCAAACGGAAATCCCATCAGCTTGCAAAGGGTAACGTCAAACGCTGCCGGGTCATCACTGACAACCACTGCACCCAGCATTTTGGGCGACGGACTAACCGGACCGTTTCGTTCTCCAGCAATGATCATATCACCAAAGTTCAGTACCTGACGCTGGGGTTCGTCGTGCAAAGCACCGTTTTTATCGGCATATCGAACAATGCAGTTCAGGTCACATATGGTTCGCCAAATCGTATCATTTCCATACCAACTCCCGATATAATATGTATCCTTGCCAAATTTTCTTGCCAGAACCAACGAAACACCATATACATAACGGAGCAACGTGGCATAAGCAAAATCACCAGCATTCTCTGCACGGATTTTGCGTGTCAGCGCATCATCTGCCACTCGCTTCAAAAAACTCTTATGCAGGTATGCGTCTCCATGCTCTTCTACCGAACCGGCAGAACGATGCGGCAAGCATGCTTTATTATAGGTAATGCCTACCATATTCTTCATAGCTGCCGTTATACCAGCAAGCCGATGTGTTTTGGGTTTACAGAAGTTGATAACAACATCTGCTTGCAGAATATCACTGTTGATCTCGTAATCGTGTACCGTATCATGGTGGAACGTTGCTGTGTCCGCTTTATCATAATCGCTGACTTGATAAATACCGTTTGACGTTGAACCCATATGTTGAGATTTTGTTCCCATGTGAACAACGATTCCCTTGGTGTCGTTATATTTTTTGTCGACAATAACTCTATTGGCATTAAATTGAGACTGATATTGTCGGAAATCCTTTAATTCCACCGAAACGCCATGTGCTTTATAGAATTCAATTACTTTGGGAAGGCTACTTCTTTTCAACAATGCATCAAAATCACAACCCTGCATTGGTGCATCGCCAATCATCAAACGGCCAGCTCCTTTGAGTGCAATTAAGCAATAATCACAAACTGCTCGAATACACGCGGGGTTTGTGATCAGACATTCAAAGGAATTTTCGGTTGCGCTTTTGTTTTCATTTTCGTGCATCACCAGATTCGGCTTAACGATTACAAAATCTCCGGGTTTGATATATGTCCCCAGCGGGTTCCATTGACTTGTTCCAAAGTTTTCAGCATCAAGTCCCATATCCTTAAGACAATTCCGAATCAGTTCGTAGGCATCATTTGGTTCTTCACTGACTGCATCGCTTTCAAACGGGTATTCAGGGTAGACCTTTCCTGGATTGAAATCGTTGATTGCGGCAGGGTATTGTGCACCGTTGAGTTGCTCAATAATAACTTTAGACATTTATTTGCTCCTTTTCCACGGCAGCTCAAACGCATTTCCCATCATAAAATCAAATTCATCCGGTCCGAACTTCATATATCCGCTTCCATCGAAGAAAGTGATTTCTCCAAACAAAATTTTTCCGTACTGGTCATACAGGTCAATTCGCGCGTGTGGAAACGGCGCAGCCAGTTTTTCTGCCACCTGTTTAAGTTGCTCGTAGTTGTCCGGTTTTTCCAAGGTTCTCTCCAACGGCTTTTCATCAAGACGTGTATACGGCAGCAACTCAAATTCTGGCGTAAAAATACCAAGCCCAGCTTTTTGGCCTACTTTTCGGTCTGCTATGCCATACACATAAGCAACTTTCCCATTGAAGCAGAAGAATTTATAGTCGATCAGCCCGCCCTTGTCGGGGTCTGAAGGAATATACTTTTCAATGATGATCCGATTTTCTCCCTGGTCATAGACCCATTCACGTCCGGGATGTTTTCCCTGCACAGGTTTGACCCAGTTGCGCATTGTTTTGACTGTCTGCGGAATGTCCAACGTAGATTTATCTCTGCAGATAATTACACCGTTTCCTCCACCGCCAAGCGTATCTTTTAGGACAAACTGATCTGGCAATCTTTCAAAATCGATTTTCTCAGGAGTCTCATATACCCCATAGCATTCGTTGAGGACATTCCCCAAACCACAGTTTTCTACATATTTGCGCACTTCATACTTATCCACGCATTGCGCCATCAACGGATCCCGATAATACAGTTTGTACCACTGCAATTTTTCCGTATAGCGTTTCGGATCTTTCAGATTTAACTTTCGTCCCATTTTAATGCGGTACTGTATCCCCAGCATGGTTTTATCCGGTACAAAACTAAGTGCCTGCATGATTCGAATCCGTACTGCACGGCTTTTTACTATTTTCTTATAGTCCATCATTTTATCCCTCAATGGCTTGGATCTCTTCCAAATACGCTTTCACCACGATCTTTCGGTCGAATTCCCGTTCCATTTTTGCACGACCGGCCAGGCCCATGGCTTTCCGCTGCTCTGACGTCATCTGCATAAACCGTTCCAGCGCATGGACCAGAGCTTCCTCGTCCTGAATGGGAATCAGGAATCCGGTCACTCCGTCTTCCACTGTTTCCCGGCAACCTGCACGGTCTGTGGCAATGATAGGCCGGGCGCTGGCCGCACCCTCCAGAAGCACGTTGCTCATTCCCTCCGGATAGTAGGACGGATGTACGATGCAGCTTGCCTGTTTCAGAAATGGGATCATATCCTTCTGCTGGCCATGATAAACCACATCTCCAGCTTCCTGTGCCTGCTTCAAGATCTCTTCGTAGGCAGGGTCGTCACAGCCTCCACAGATATGGAACACCGTGTTGGGGTACTCCGCATGGATACGTTTGGCAGCAGCGAGATACAAATCGATTCCCTTTTCCTTCAAAATTCGGGATGTAAACTGGAAGTGTACTGTCTCGCCTTCCGGATATGGGAACGCTGGATGGCTCTCCAAATCTACACCGGACCCCGGCAACAACCGGATCTTCGCATGCTTCGGCATCATCTTGTGTGCTTCAAAGAAGCGCTGGTTTTCGCTGTTCTGGAAAAAAATGCAGCTTGCACCGGCCACGCCCATCTTGTAAAGCCGGGTCGTCAACGCCTGCAAAGGGCCGGGATTTTCCACTGGAGTACCGAGGCCGGTAATGTTGGGGATGTACTTGATTTTTAACATCTGACAGGCCAGCCCTGCATAAACGTTCGGTTTGATATTATTTCCCAGCATCACATCCGGTTTGTGCCTTTTTAACGCCCGATAGTATTTCCAGAAGAGAACGATGTCCTTAAAAGGATTCTTTCCTTGTCGTGCGGTCTCGATATCGATAACACTGCACCTCATCTGCTCGAGCTCCTCCTTAAACTGGAGTACCTGACACATTACAGAGACCTCGTGTCCTTCTGCAATCAAGCCCTTCAAAATTTCCCGGCGCAGATTATAGATAAAAGTAGTATCGTTTGCAGCTAAAACAATTCGCATCTTTCACTCACACCATTTGTAGTTTTTTCGTTTCACAATTTGTATCATTTACTGACACCAGCCTGCTCTCCCGTAGAAGCACAATGCTTTCCTTTCGGAACTCCGGGTCAATTTTTCCGTCCACAACACCCTTGCGGCCCAGCACGACCTGAATGCTTTTCCAAATAACCTTCAGGTCAAATTTCAGGCTGACATTCTGGACGTATTCCCGGTCATAGTAGACTTTGTCGTACACATCCACCGTGTCCCGACCGTTGATCTGCGCCCAGCCGGTAATACCCGGCGTCACCTGATACACGCCGTACCAACGCCGCAAGAAGCGAATCTCACGTTCGGTATATACCAACGGACGAGGACCGATGAGGCTCATTTCCCCACGCACCACATTGACAAACTGCGGCAACTCATCAATGCTGGTATCACGCAGAAAGCGTCCCAGTCGGGAAATGTACGTCTCCGGACTTTCCAGATCACCAGTCGCCACATTCTTCGGTGCAGAGCTCTTCATCGTCCGGAACTTGATGATATTAAAGCAATGTGCGCCTCTGCCTACCCGCTTTTGTAAAAAGAAAATTGGTTCGTCCGGTGCGCTGATCTTCTGTGCAACGCTCACCACCAAAAACAAAGGGGAAAGTACAATCAGCGCCAGCGCCGCCAGAATGCGGTCAATTACAGACCTCACCGCAAGGTATCGTTTCTGCTTCTGGGTCAAATGAACATAAAACGGTCCAAAATCAACGTGGTAATTCAATTCTTCCATATTTTCCTCACACTATCATCCTGCTTTTGCAGGTTCTACCTTTTCTTTTAATTTGAGATATGATTTTTGAGATTTCGGATTTCTGGTTTCCCACCGCATCCCGATTGCATCCAGCTTTGCAATACGCTCCTCTGTCAGCACAGCGCAGCTTTTTTCAGGATTCTGGCGAGTATACCGCTGCCGCTTGACCCAATTTCCAAGGTTGTAACCGCCCGGCGACACATAATCAGCCGGGACGTTCAGGTCGCCGTGGGCATCAAAATAGCGCTTTGCCTCCTGATACCCCTCGTTCCACTGACGGTCATTGCGGTTGCCCCAGTACATCCCAATACGGTTGAGACGCTTGACTTGTTCGTCCGTCAGTTTTCCTTTCGGGTACGCCCATTGCTGGCTTGCGACCCACTGTCCCAGCCGTTCACCAGCCGCTGTCACATAGGAACGTGGGATATTCAGGTTCCCGTTTTCCTCGTAATAGGCCGCAGCCAGCGCATAAGCCTTTTCCCACTTGGCGTCAAAAACGCTCCATACCATGCCGATCTCATCCAGCTGTGCGATGCGTTCTTCCTTCAAGCGGCCATTCAGCTTCTGCTGCCGGGTCTTAAGAATCCATTGTCCCAAGGGGTAGCCGTCCGGGTCTACATACTTTCTGGCCACCATCAAGTTTCCATAGGTGTCGTGGTATTTCTTTGCGACCTCAAATCCGTGCTGCCACGCAATCTCCTTCCGGTTGCCCCAGACCATTCCGATGCTGTCCAGCCGCGCGATCTGCTGCTCGGTCAGATTGCCTTGGATCTGCCCCTCACGCACCCGGCGCTGGGTAATCAACCACACGCCAAGGCTCAGACCTCCGGGCGTGGTATACATTTTCGGGATATTCAGGTCACCGTGTTCTGCGTAGTAGATGCTTGCCTCGGAGAAATAGTGCTCCCAGCTGGAAGAAAGACTTGCCTGCAGCTGTTCAAACAATACCCTGCAGTCATGCACTTGCTCGATGACCTCAAACCGCTCGGTGACGATCTTATCGCCCTCGCCGTTGGCATACAGACGGCAAACGGCCTCCTGCATCTCGCTTTGCAGGCCGGAAATGCTGGTCAGTCCCTCGAAATTGTTAACCACATCGAGAATCAGCGGGGCTGCGGTATCCCCAGCGGTCAGGGCGCGTCCGATTTGCTGCTTGTAAATAATGGGCGAAATCGTAGGCCGGAACAGGATCACGCCCGAAATCCCCTCCACATGGACGCCCTCGTTGAGCATATCGATGCAGAATAGGAATTTCAGCCGGTTGCTTGTATCCATCTTGAAGTCCGCAAAGGCCTTGTCCGTATTCGGGTCATCGGAGTAGGCTTCATACACCACCACATTTGGATTGACCCCGGCAAACCACTCCGGCACATGGGACACCATCTCGTCCATGTGCTCCTTGTTGGCGCAGAATACGATGTACTTTCCCGATTTGTTTGTGATATGATGGGCAAAGACCTTGTCCAGACCGTCCGCCTGCTCCAATGCCCGGCGCAGCGCGTCTAGATATTTCTGATTCACGTCCTGAATACCCGGTGTACGTAGGATGTCCACCCGCGCCTGATACTTCGCAAGCGTTTTCTGGTACTGATAAACTGTGGTCACATATTTCGGGGCAGGCAAAA